>Ga0116168_1000022_pt1 | contig 175747 bp, 148 predicted proteins | sample AD_UKC129_MetaG_FD_89795 | JGI IMG/M metagenome (GOLD analysis project Ga0116168, IMG submission 89795) | Active sludge microbial communities of municipal wastewater-treating anaerobic digesters from Canada - AD_UKC129_MetaG | ecosystem: Engineered > Bioreactor > Anaerobic > Digestate | place... | reverse complement strand
GATTGCCGAGAAAGTCGGCGTCCATGTAGCAACGGTGTCTCGTGCGGTGGCGGGCAAGTATGTTCAGTGTCCGCAGGGCATTCTGCCGCTTCGCAGTTTCTTCAGCGGCGGGCTGGAGGATGAAAGCGGACAGGAACGCAGCTGGGACGCCCTGAAGGCCAAACTGCAGGAGCTGGTGGACGGCGAGGACAAATCCAATCCGCTCAGCGACGACCAGCTGCGGCAAAAACTGGCCGAGGCGGGGATGGGCAATATTGCCCGCCGCACCGTCGCCAAATACCGAAAAATCCTGAATATCCCGACGGCCCGTTTTCGAAAAAAGTATTAAAAAGGAAAAGTGAACCGCTTCAGATGCTGTCGGGAGGTTTTTGGACGGAATTGCTTGAGGTCCGCCGCCCGGCCTGTTTAATTCGTCAATCCCGCAATTGCCGCACCGACCAGCGTGGCATTGTCCACACTGACAATTTCGGTGAAAACTCCTTTTTTGTTTTCCAGATAGTCTTTCAGATAAAACTCCACACGGCTTTTGAGGGACTTCATTCTGTAAAACGTCGTGCCCTCCGCCACGATGCAAATCGGACGTGTGGGGTCTGTCCCCTGACCGGACTGAAGGGCTGCACTGGACAGATTCAGTGCAGCCAGTTTTGCCGCCCGCTCCGTGAGGCGGTCCGCCAGTCCGTAAAGAATCTGCACATCCTCCGGCAAGCCCTGCCGCACCGCCGCCGCCAGACGGCCTGTACCGTAGGGATGCTCCAGAAACTCATTCATCTCCTTGGTAGTCAGATTTTCCAGGTTTGACAGCGGCTCGGCGGCTTGGCGGCTGAAAAGCCCGTCTTTGCACGCCTGCCGAATCACCAGACCCAGCAGGCCCCCTAAATACGCCCCCGAAATCATTTTTTCAAACCTCTGTGAGCCCGGATTGACTGTGGACTTGTCAAATCGAATATCCAGTTTGCCGCGATGACAATGCCCAAAACCGCCGGATTCCGTGTTGATAATCTGACTGCGGCTTAAATCCAAATCCTTTTTCTTGAGGATATTGGCATTCTTTTCGATGTAGCAGCAGTTTGTCCCGGTTCCAAGAATAAAGCCGATCATTCCCCCAAAGATTCGGTTTTGATACCCGCAGCCCGCCAAAAGGGTCGCCACCGTATCATTCAGCAGCACAATATGTTTCCGACCCAGTCCGGCGGCCTGAAGGGCCTCATTGAGCCGCTCGCCAATCATCTGACCGATGACCGACGGGGCTTTAATTTCTTTGGCAAAGCGGAGCAGCCGCCCGTCTTTATTCGGGTACATCTCCACCGGATACGAGAAGCAGAATCCCAGCCGCTCGGAGGCATCCCCGATGTCGCGAAAATAACCGGCCATAATTTTGAAAAACTCCTCCGCCGAGACCTCTTTTTCGATGCCGGGCATGGAAAACAGCCGCAAATTCTCCAGAATCGGTCTTCGCTGCTCATCAAAAATCACCGTAGCCGATCGGAAATTGGTTCCTCCGGCATCGGCGACAATCACCCGCTGTCCGACCGGCACATCCGCATCCGCCTCCAGATACGTCGGAATCATCTCCACCGTGCTTTTCTTTCCGGCAAGCCCCTTCTGCATCTCCGCCAGAAACCGGCCGACATTCTCCTCAAAATCCACATCGAGGACATCCATTTTATAGTCCCGAAGGAAACGAATCACCTGCCGGCGGACCGATTTTGGATGGACCGGTCCGGACCTTTCTGTTCTCTTCCTGACCAAGATTTCATCCTCCTGACTGAAATGCTTCGTAATCCGTCATCCGCCTGCGGCGGTCTGCTGCCTCTGCGTTATGACTCGTATCCGTCCGGATGCGCCGTATGAAATCTCCAGGCGCTCTCGACAATGGTTTCCAGGTCTGGATACCGGGTTTTCCATCCCAATTCCCGAATGGCGCGGGAGGCATCGGCTGTGAGCACCGGCGGGTCGCCCGGACGGCGGGACGTCTCTTCCACACGAAACGAACGCCCTGACACACGCCGCACCGTGTCAATCACCTGACGGACGGAATAGCCGGTTCCGTTGCCCAGGTTGTACACCAGCTCGCGCTGGTTCGCCAGCCGCTCCAGAGCCAGCAGATGCGCTGAACACAAATCCTCCACATGGATATAGTCGCGAATGCACGTGCCGTCCGGCGTCGGATAATCCGTGCCGTAAATCCTGATGGACGGCCGTTTTCCCATCGCCGCCTGAATAATCAGCGGAATCAGATGCAACTCCGGGCGATGGTCTTCGCCGAATTGAGCATCAAAACCCGCCCCGCACGCATTAAAATAGCGAAGCGCGGCGTAGCGAAGCCGTCCCGTCTGACACTGAAAATGACACATCCGCTCTACGGCCCATTTGGTCTCTCCGTAGGGATTGATGGGGTCTTTCGGCAGGTCCTCCGGGATTGGAATCGTCCGGGGCATCCCATACACCGCCGCCGTGCTGCTGAAGACGAACTTCTCCACCCCCGCCTTCTCCATTGCCTCCAGCAGAGTCCGCGTTCGGCTCACATTGTTGTCATAATAGCGAAGCGGCGCTTCGACCGACTCGCCGACCTCGATAAAGGCCGCAAAATGCATTACGGCTTCGATTCGATGTTTTTTCAGAACCTCGACTGTAAACTCCAGATTTCCAAAATCCCCCTGCACAAACTCCGCACTTCGCACGGCGGCTCGATGTCCCTTGCTCAGATTGTCCAGCACAACCGGACGATGTCCCGCCCGAGCCAGCATCTCGGTCATGTTGCTGCCGATATAGCCGGCCCCGCCGCAAACCAGGATGTTCATTCTTTTCCTCCGTGAGAAACTGTCTTCTGAATCGAACGCAGAATTTTTTGTTCCAGCCGCGGGTCCGTCCCCAAATCAATCCACTCCGCCTTTGCCAGAACCTCCTGTCTCATTTGAAGAGACTGCCGGCGGGTACCGCTGTCTGTGATAAAACCTCCCGCTCGACTCATTCCCTCCAGCGGGCGGTCCGGAATGCTCAGCCGCCGAACCAGCACCCGGCAGTTAGCGCAGACCCGATTGCCCTCTGCTTCCATCCGAATCTCCGCAATTCGCTGAAGACTGTGCATGCTCGCCTCGGCCGTATCGGAAGGGCCGGCATTGTCCCCGCGCCAAAATTCAAAAAACTGGGCTCCTCGAAGCGGATAGGTGATAATTCGGCCTGCCTGAATGTCTGATTTTTCGATGGCAAACTGCATCCGGGTCAGGGTTTGCTCCGCCGCAGAAAAAACCTGGTCCATCGAAACCGATTCCAGACAAATCGGCTCTGTCTGTTGGCTCTGCTTTGTCGAAGCGCAGCCGGCCAGCAGTACCAGGACAAATCCGAGAAAAATCCTTTTCTGTTTCATACCTGTCTCCCTGTAAGTTAATGCAAAATTGTATCCGGAATCCTCTCTTTTCTCAAGCATCCTTTTGTTTTTTCCCTCCCGCTGTCCGTTATTCAACCTCCGGGCAAGCGGTTGTCGATAAGAAAGAAGAAATGAATAAACTGAATGTCCAAATCCAAAATGTCCGAAAACGCCTGGCCGAGCAGCCCCTCGGGAAAATTGTTGAGCAATTTCTCGACTATTTGCTTGTCGAGGCGGGTCTGTCGGCCAATACAATTCTGGCCTACGGCAGGGACCTGCTGGAGTTTTCCCGCTTTTGCCGCAGCCGAAATGTTCATCGGCTCCAGGATATTCAGCCGTCCGTCGTTTACCAATATCTGCAAACCCGCTGCGGGCTTTCAGAGGCGTCCCTGAGCCGACATCTGGTTGCCGTCAAAATGATGCTTCGATTTGCTGTGCTGACGGGTCTTTTAAAAGAGACCTTCATCGATACGCTCGAAAGCCCCAAGCAATGGCAGAAACTGCCCGCTGTATGCTCCAAAGAGCAAATCTTTGCTTTGCTGGATGCGCCCGGCCCCGATGACCCGTATTGGTTTCGGGACAAGGCGGTTCTCGAACTGCTTTACGCGACCGGGGCCCGCGCTGCGGAGGTGGCCGCTCTGGAAATCAAAGACGTAAACCTGTCCGTCGGATATGTCCGCTGCTTCGGCAAGGGACGAAAAGAGCGCATCGTTCCTTTAGGACGTCCGGCGGCTCAAGCCGTTCAGGCCTATTTGGAAAACCTGCGTCCGAAGTTGGCCAAACCATTCAGCGGTTCTGCCTTGTTTTTATCACGAACCGGTCGTCCTCTGGACCGAATCGAACTGTGGCGAATTGTCAAGAAATACGCCCGCCGTGCCGGTCTGCCCAAAAAGCTGACCGTCCATACCCTCCGTCACTGTTTTGCCAGTCACCTGCTGGCCGGCGGCGCCGACCTGCGCTCGCTTCAGGAAATGCTCGGTCATGCCGACATCCGAACCACCCAGATTTACACCCACGTGGACCACAATCGCCTCAAAGCCATTCATCGAAAGTACCACCCGCGCCCCTGAAAACCAAAGATTGACAAATCCCGCCGGTCTGATTACCATTGAGAAGGAATCGAGAACAGTTTTTGCACAATTTGGGAGCCAGAGAGCCCCTCCTAGGAGAGAAAAAATGGATTTTATACTGTCTCCAAAACAGCCGGCTTACCGAAAAGGTTTCCTTTGGCTTCTGATTTTTATCAGTTTGTTTGTTATTTCGCTGTTGTGTTTTGCCGCCGGCCGGCTGTTTGAAGTTCTCAGCTTTTTGGTGCTGCCTTCTGTTTTTTTGTTTTTGATTACCGCCTCTATCGGGGTCATCGCCGTTCTGCTGTATCTGAACGATATTGCTCTGTGTCTTCACGCTGTGATTGAAAAAATGGAGCAGACCCTCGAATCACTCGGACGTCAGCAGACTCTGCTGGTGAAAATCTCTCAGGCCGTCCGCGTCAGCGACCGGGCCAAAGAAATTATTTTCCGCGATGCCGAACAAATTGAACTGGGCGAAGCTGTGTTGAGCAAAGTGCATCAGCACGATTTTGAAGCGGCGGAGGCCATGCTCGATGAAATGGCCAAAGAGGCCCGCTACAAAGAGCTGGAATCCCGCCTGCGGCAGATGGCCGTCAAATACCGCACGGCCACCGAAGAGGGACGAATCAACCAGATTATCAATCACATCAACGACCTGCTCGAGCGGCACTTGTGGGCGCAGGCCGCCGCCCAGATTGAAAATCTGCTGACGCTCTATTCTTTCTCCGAAAAAGCCCGGCAGATGCCCGCCAAACTGCAGGAAAAGAAAAACCAGTACAAACGCAAACTTCTGGCCGAATGGGACAAGGCGGTCAAAAACAAAGAAACCGACCGCAGTCTGGAAATCCTCAAAGAGCTGGATATGTATCTGACTTCGGCGGAGGCCTTAGCCCTTCAGGAATCCGCCAGCACCGTCTTTAAAACCAAGCTGCACAATCTCGGCGTTGAATTCCAGATGGCGGTTACGGAGAAAAACTGGAAGGCGGCCCTGCACGCCGCCCGGCAGATTGTTCAGCATTTTCCCAACAGCCGAATGGCGGCGGAAATCCGCGGGAAAATGGATATCCTGCAGGGGCGGGCCCGTCAAACTGCTTCGGAAGGCACCGCTTCCTGACGGATTTTGGGGGTCGGCTCAGCCGCGCATATCAAACAGCGACTGAGTCTTGATAATCGTCAGCTGCTCCGGGAACGCGTGAAATGCATGAATGTGAAGTTCATCCCGGCGGGCCTCAAAATCGATATAACTGAACGGCTCCAGTCCCTCAGCCGAGACGCTTCCAAAGGCGACAAACAGCCCCCGGTTCCGGGCAAACCGCTGCAAATCGATGTGGCTCTGCCGATAGAGATTCGGACTCATCTTTTCAACCTGAAAGTCCGTCATATAACTCAAACCGCGGCTGAGGGTGCATTTGTGGGTCCGCGGTCCTCGAAACGGAAACCGCTCCACCAGTCCTCGGCGCGGCAGCGGCTGGTCCGGACCGCTGATCAGTTCCGTCAGGCAGTTGTCGTCTGCAAAAACACTCACCACGTGCGAACAGCCGGTTGCCCACAGCAGCATCTCGTACCGTTCCGTTTTCAGATGCCGTCGTGCGTAAATCCGAAACAGTTCAGGATGCAGCGGACGCTGAAAAAGGGAGAAGGTCAATTCGCTGACTGCCAGGTTGGTCTTCGGAACATCCATTGCTTTCCTGCCTTTCTGTGCAAATCCCTGTTTGTCTTTTCTCATTATACCAAAGCCGAAAAAGACAAATCAAGGCCCTTATCAATACTGAAAAAACGGTTCAGTCCGCTTTATCGGACTTAATTTTTGCAAGTCTGTACGAAACAACGACTAAAGAAGTGCAGAAAAATTGAGAAATTTTTGCTTTTTCAGAGATTTCACTGAAAGACAAGCAGGTTCAGAACGGCTGCCAGAATGTCGTAAAAGGCGTGAGTGCCTGCTGTGATGCCGAACCCCCGGAACGCATACAGCACAGCAAAATACACGCCTGCAATCATCCGAAAGAAAAACTTGCTTCCCTCAAAGGCCTCGCCGGTGCCCAGCCGGCCGTTCACAAAAAAGACATGATGATGCACGCTGAACAGAAAGGCTGACACCAGCACTGCCCCGATGACCGACTGTTTTCGCGTGAATCCCAGAATATCCTGAAACAGGAGCATCAACACGCCGATTAAAATCAGCCGAAAAACCAGTTCTTCATAAATCCCCGCCCCGATGCCGGTGATGACCTGCAGCCACAGCTCCTGACGGGCTAGGCCGACGGCGGAGGAAAGAAGCAGGGCCGCATTGGAAGAGATTTCCGTCGTCCGATTCAGCAGAAGACTAAGGACAATCAGCGGTACCGACAGCAGCAGGCACTCGCCTGTCATCGGCAAAAAGTCCGGCCAGTGAATCCGCCAGGGACTTTTGGAGGTGATTTGAAAAATCAGCAGAATCACCAGCGGAACCAGCGGGGTAGCTACCCAAATCATTCGGGGAGAAAACCCCAGGTACTCCAGAACGTTTTGGACCCACAAAAACGCAACCACTCGGGTCTGCGGCTGGGCCAGACGCTCCGAAAGAGCCGCCGGGTCAATCAGGTACGTTCCCATTTCATACAGCAGAATAAAGCCCAGCAGATAGACCAGGGCGTAAATCGGACGGCTTGTCCGGTCCATATAGGTATCCGGAACAAACGTCATCAGCTGACGGAACGAATCCCGATGTTTTCGCTTTCGGCTCATTTTCACCCGTTCTGCGGGGGCTTCTTCCTTTTCACAAGGCACTTGAAACAGTAAAATTCCTTTGCAGAAAAGTAAAGACAATTTACCAGACCGGAAAGGAAAATCAATGCGTTCCGAAACCCTGATGGATATCTATCATCGGCTCTACGCCCGATTCGGCCCGCAGCACTGGTGGCCTGGAGAAACGCCGCTTGAAATCATGATTGGGGCCGTTCTGACGCAGAATACCAACTGGAAAAACGTCGAAAAAGCCATTGCCAACCTGAAGGCCTCATTGCTTCTGGACATCCGCAAACTTGACCGGATTTCTCCGGACCGCCTGGCGGAGCTGATTCGGCCCGCCGGTTACTTTCGCATCAAGGCCCAGCGGCTGAAAAATCTGATTGCCTGGCTTTCGAAAAAGTGCGGCGGACAAATTGAGTCGCTCAAAGAACTGCCGACCGGCCGGCTCCGGGAGGAGCTTTTGTCCATCCGAGGAATCGGGCCGGAAACGGCGGATTCCATTCTTCTGTATGCGCTCGAAAAACCCGTCTTTGTCGTCGATGCCTACACCGCGCGAATCCTTGGACGGCATCACCTTCTTGAGGAGGGGGCCGGCTATGAAGAGATACAGTCTCTTTTTGAAAGCACCCTTCCCAAAGACACGGTCCTTTTCAATGAATACCATGCCCTCCTTGTGCGGTGCGGAAAGGACTTCTGCAAACCCAAAGCCGCCTGTCGAGGTTGTCCCCTTGAAGACCTCCCCCACGAAACCCGGCAGGATTTCCTGTAATTTTCCGGAGTTTCAGGGCTGCGGAGTCGGCTCAGTTTGCGGCGGAGGCGTTTCTTCTTTGGATTGTTCAATTTGACGCAGTTCTTCCTGAAGCCGCAGGACCGCCTCGGCACTTTGACGGGCTTTTTCTTCCGCCTGAACGGCACGCTCCCGAGCTTCCTCCATCTGCGATTGTTTTTGCCGGGCTTCCTCAGATGCCTTCCGAACCTCTTCCGAAAGGGCGGTGGTGGTTTCCTGTGTGGTCCGGCGATGCTGTTCAGCCTCCGCGGCTGCTTCTATCGCCTGTTCAAGCTCCCGCTGGGCTTGGGCGGCCTGCTCCTGAAGCTTCAGGGCCTCCTGTCGAAGCCGCTCCGCTTCCTCTAATGCCGCCTGATAACGCTGTTCTTCTTCCTGAAGCCGGCGAAGGGCTTCCTCTCGCTGCACCTCTGCCTTGACTCGGCGAGTTTCCATCTGAGCAGCCCGCTTTTCGATCAAATCCCGATAGGAACCGCCCCAGAACGGCTCCAGAATGCCGGGTTCCAGGTCCAGGTCAAATCCGGGTTTTTCAAATTTTCTGCGGATATCCTCCGTTACAGTCTCAAACGGCCTGCCTCCGCCGGAAATGCTCGGCGTCAGAATAAAGAAGATTTCGGTGCCTTTTTCTTCAAAGTCTTTGCTGGAGAACAAATATCCGATAATCGGCAGGTCCTTAAAGAACGGGATCCCTCGAACCACGGACCGCTTTTCACTCTTGCGCATCCCGCCGATGACCAGACTTTCTCCCGGTCGAATCCTTGTCTCTGCGATTTCAATCGAACGCTCCGTGATAATCGAACGCTGGATAACCCCTTCGGGCTTGGAACGAGAGCCGATTTTGATGGAGGCAGCCAGTCCGATGGAACCGTCCGAATAGACGGTCGGGATCACCGTCAGTGTATCCTGCACCCAGACATATTCCGTAATGTTGTAGGCGTCGCTCGCTCCGCCCAGGCCCGTCTTCACCTTTTCCACCGGTGTATAATCCTGAATGGTTACGGTTGCCTGCTTTCCGTTGACGGTTTCCAGCGTCGGATTGAGCAGAATCTTCAGATAACCGCGGGACACCAGCAAGTCCAGCACGGCCCGGACCTGATGCCCCGGCACCCAGCGGTCCACCCAATAGCCGAAATCCCCGCCGAAGTTAGCCCGTTCCGTTTCCCGAAGAGAGGCCCCCGGAAAGGCCGGGTCCAGGTCAATCAGCTCTCCCGGCTTAAACGAAAGGCCGGAATATTTCGACGGGTCTATCTCGAAAATCTGCCCGTTTTTGATAGCGTAATGTTTTCCGCCGCTTTCTCCGTAATAGAACGTGGCCAATTTTTCGCCGAGAGTAAGATTCTCTCCCAGAAAGTTTTCAATAAAGAGGGAGGTTTCCCAGTCCATCGTGACATCGCCGAACCGTTCTAAAATCAGGCAGTCCACATTCACCTGAATCGGCGGAACATCAATCTTCTCCAGATAGGCCAGAACGGCATCCGCCTGAGGATGGTCCTTGCAGTACAGCACCAGCTGATTGGTGGATTCGTTCGCAGAGGCCTGAATATCCATCTGCTCTCGAACCAGTCCGGCCAGGTATTCTGCGGAGTGGTGACGGGTAAAATAAAAGACCTTTATGCCGTCCTTAATCTCCAGACGGCTGGGCGGCTGAAGATAAAGTTCCGGCATGGCATTGGCGGTCTGGGCTTTGGTTTGGATTTCCCGCAGTTCCTTCAGCACACGGGCCGTTTCAACCTCCGTACTCCGCTTTTCAAAAAAACTGCCGCATCCTGCACAGAACAGCATTCCCGCCAGCACCGCCGCCGGGAGCATTGATGCTCTGTCGGCTGTCTTCAGATAGAAAGAATGGATTGCTGCTCGTTTCATCTTACTTCTCTGGTTCTGTCTGGGTGGGCTCCTGTTCCGAAGAGTTCTGCTGGACCGGCTCTGCGGACGGCTGTTTTTCGTCCGTTTTCTGCTGACTCTTTTGGAGACGCTCCTGTTCCTGGCGAAGCTGAGCGGCTTTTTCTTCCGCCTGAGCGGCCTGCTGTTCCAGTTCCGCGGCTCGTTTCTGGGCCTCCAGAGCGGCGGCTTCGGCGGCCTGGGCCTCCTGTCGGGCCTGCTGAATCTGCTGTTCCAGCTGTTCGCGAAGTGCCTGCTGTTCCGCCGCCGTCATCTTTTCAGATTCCGCTTTCCGACGGCTCTCTTCGAGCTGCTGACGAGCCTGTTCAATCTGCTGCTGTGCCTCTTTTCGCAGTCTCTCAAACGCTTCGGCATGCTGACGGGCCGATTGGGCCTGCTGCCGCCGCTCCGCCGCCAACCGCTGCGCCTCCGCAGCCTCACGCTGGGCCTTAACCAGGGCCGCCCGGGCTTCGGCCGTGCGTTTTTCCATCAAACTGGTGTAAATATCAGCCCCCATCGGGTCGCCCAGTATCTCTTCGAGAGTCTGCTTTCGCTCCGGGGCCTCATATTTGCTGCGAACCATCTGAGCCGCTTGGGCATACGGAATGCTGCCGGACGAAATGCTCGGCGTCAGGATAAAAATAATCTCGGTTGCCTTCTCTTCAAAATCCTTGCTTGAAAAGAGTACCCCCACAATCGGCAGGTCTTTCAGGCCCGGAATGCCCCGAATGACGGAGCGATTTTCGCTTTTCCGCATTCCGCCGATAATCAGACTTTTTCCCGGCTCAATCCGATTCTCCGCCACCTGAATCGAACGTTCCGTAATAATCGACGTCTGAACCACTCCTTCCGGCTTCGACTTGGAGCCGATCGTAATCGAGGTTTGGAGACCAATGGAGCCGTCTGCATACACCCGCGGCGTCACCGTCAGGGTATCCGCCACCCATTTGTAGTCTGTAAGGGTATAGGTAATCGTGTTGTTCGTCTCAGAGGTTCCTTTGGCGGTTACCTGAAGCTCGATTGGAGCATTATCCCGAATGGTAATCGTAGCACTTTTCCCGTTGACGGTCTCAATCGACGGATTCAGCAGAATCTTCAGGTAGCCGCGGGATTCGAGCATGTCCACTACCAGACGAATCTGATGCCCGTCGATTCCTTTTTTATGCCAATATCCGAAATCCATTCCAAACTCCGACCGGCGGCTTTCCCGCAGCGAAGCCCCCGGGAAGGCCGCTTTGGGATACTTGGAAGCCCCCAGCGTCACCCCTTCCCCGAAAAGATTTTCAATCAGCAGCGAGGTCTCCCAGTCCATTGTGATGTCGCCGAACCGCTCCAGAATCAGGCAGTCAATATGAACCTGAATCGGGGGCACATCCAGCCGTTCCAGAAACTGCAGAACCTGGTCCGCTTCTGCATCGTCTGCACAATGAATGATTAACTGGTTGGTTGTCGGATTCGAGCTGACCTTAAACCCCAAATCCCGAACCGCTCCGGCAAGCGAATGCACTTCTTTCTCTTTGGCTTTGTCCGGACTTCGGAAGGAAAGGTCGCCGGAAGGATGATGTTTTGTGAAATAAAAAATCTTCACACCGTCAGGAACCTTTAGGCGAAGCGGCGGCTGGCGATACATCGTCGGCAGGGGATTGGCAATGTGCGGATTCTCCCGGACCTGTGAGAGTTCGTTTAGGATAATCCGGGATTCGATTTCCGTTGATTTTCGCTCAAAAAATGTCCGGATTTTCTGGTCGGCGGACTCGTGCGCACAGCCGCCCCAGAAACACACCATAGCCAAACAGCCGCCCAAAACCATTCCTTGCTGCAGAATGCTTGTTTGACGGCTGGTCCGATATTTTCGGAAAAAAAACATCCCCGCTCGCTGTTGACAGACTCTTTCTGCTTTTTGACGCTTTAAGGACAATATCGGCGATAAAACGTTTTTTTCTGTAAAAAGAACCGCGATTTTATGAGATACCCATAGAAAATGCGGCTCGATTGTGGTACTTTTGCCAAAATGAAAAGCAAGGGAATTGGAAACAAACAAATTACGGTTGGTTTTGTTTCGCTGGGCTGTCCGAAGAATACTGTGGACAGCGAAGTGATGCTTGCCCGAATCGGCCAGGCGGGTTTCGTCCTGACCGGTGAGATGCAGGCCGATGCCGTCATTATTAACACATGCGGCTTCATCGAACCGGCCAAGCAGGAGGCCCTGGACGTGATTCGCCGGGCCGTCAAAGAAAAGAAAAAAGGCCGGCTCGGCAGAATTATTGTAGCCGGATGTCTGTCCCAAAGGATGGGCGCAGCTCTTTTGGAGGAGATTCCCCACATCGATGCCGTTGTCGGGTTGGGCCAGAGGGACCAAATTGTGGAGATTCTCCGTTCTGTTCTCCAATCACCGGCAAGACAGCCGGCGACTCGACAATTTCTCCAGCCCTCATCCGATGTGGTCTTTGACGACAGCGAACGTCTTCTAATCAACCCCTCCCATTGGGCGTATCTTCGCATCAGTGAAGGATGCAGCCGACAATGCTCCTTCTGCACGATTCCAGCCATCCGTGGCAAATTCAGGAGTAAGCCGCTCAATTTGGTTCTCTCCGAAGCCCGACAGCTTGCCGAACACGGGGTTCTGGAGTTCAATCTTATTGCTCAGGACACGACCTCGTATGGACGGGACATAGGTCTGAAAAACGGCTTGATAACACTGATAAGTGAGTTGGAAAAGATCGAAAAAGTCCATTGGCTTCGTCTGATGTATCTCTATCCGGCCTCCGTTGATGAGGCCCTCATTGAGAAAATTGCCCAAAGCCCCAAAGTGGTTCATTATGTTGATATCCCCATCCAGCACATCAGCAACACGATTTTGCGGGCGATGCATCGGCCTGATACCAAAGAAAACACGCTCCAATTGCTCCAAAAACTGCGGCAATCTATTCCTGACATAGTTTTAAGAACGACCGTTATCGTAGGATTTCCGGGGGAAACCGATGAACAATTCGAAGAATTAATTGATTTTATCCGCTGGGCCCAGTTTGACGCCCTCGGGGCTTTTCCTTATTTTGCCGAGTCCGGAACCAAGGCGGCAGACCTTCCGGATCAAGTGCCGGATTCGATCAAACAAGAGCGATTAAATCGACTTATGCTCACCCAGCAGGAAATTGCCTTTCGAAAAGCGGATGAAATGAAAAGCAAAGAATTGACCGTTTTGGTGGATGAGGCGGATCAGAACGGCAATCTTATCGGACGTTTTTATGGTCAAGCCCCCCATATTGACAGCGTTTGTCTTCTTCAAGGGCCGCCTGTCCAGCCGGGGCGGTTCATCCAAACCCGTGTTGTCGGCCGGGAAGGATACGACCTGCTCGTTGAACCCATCTGATTTTTACGAACACAGTTCTGAGAAATGTGGTATAATATAATAACCTGAAATAAAATAGGAATAATAAGATGACTGGTCTGAGACAATATCATCTGGTTTTCCTTTCGGTCATAGCTATGGCCTTTGGAGGAGCGGCAAACCTTCGCTGCGTTCAGTGTGAATGCTGTACACACGAAAAGAGTGCAGCGGGACCTGAAGAAGTTTCCTGCTGTTCCGAACAAATCACAAAATCCGAGATTTCTTTTTGCACCCTTGCTTCCGTACCCTCCTGTCGATGCACAATTCAGTCTGCTCAGGCCGTTCCTGCCGAACGCAATCGTGACTTTTTCTCCTATGAGAATAAAACTTCTAACTCGTCCTTAACGTCTCTGTCGAGTGAAGAGAACGAACTCCATCAAGTTTTTTCAGAACAGCAAACCCCCGGGCTTGTGTACGGCTGGTCTGCACGTGCCCAATCCTTTCTTTATCGGCTGAACTGTTGATTCGTTCTTTTTCGAGTTCAGTCTCACTTTTTTGAAAAAGAACCTGAAGCTTTCTGAATGAAAGGAATGAACCATGAGGAATAAAACGGTATTGTTTGTGATTTTGGCCGGCACAGCCGCATTGGCGGTTGCTTTTTCGGGCGGTGCATTAAGAATGTCTTCGCATGGACAGGCCGGATGCAGTGCTGATGCGCTGACGGCTGCAACTGCCTGCTGCAGTGCGTGCACCTGTACCGATTGCTCGTGTACGGATTGCAAATGCACCAGCGGGTGCACCTGTGAAAAATGCGAATGTTCCCCCTGCACATGCGGGCAGAATTCCTGCTCCTGCTGCGGCGGATGCACCAAGCCCAATGCGGCCTAATTTCGCCGGTAGGGCAGTCTAAAAGCGGAAACTTTTTCACACGGTCTCTTCTGTGGGGGCCGTGTGTTTTTTCTTTTCTTGTTTTGAACTTCTTGTGGATTTGAGCTCTTCAACGAATGCACTGATAAATGACAGCGGGGGGGAGGTTTCTCCAGACGGCCGGAGAAATTGTTACGCGGCTGAAGAGCGATTTGATTTTCTTTCGGAAGGCAATGCCGCTGGGCAGCATCAGGCCCGTCAGATAGGCAAACGTCGCAAACACCCCGCCGGGACGCAGGGCCTCCAACGTGGCCTTCAGGAGCCGGTCCTGCAGCTCTTCGGAAAAACTGCTCCAGGGCAGTCCGGAGACAATGCTGTCGGCGTGTGCAAACTGAAATTGCCGAAGAAGACGGGGGGTTTCCTCCACGCTGTGTTCAAGAATCACTAAATTCGGGAAACGCTCTCGAAGGACCTGAACGAGAGCCGGATTGCTTTCAATCGCCAGAAACGAGGCCTCAGGTTTTTTGCACCGCAGAATTTCTTCTGTAAAAGCCCCGGTGCCCGCGCCGTATTCAACAACGACTTGGCTTTCGGCCACATGGGCCAGACGCACAATCTCTCGCGCCAGCACGCGGCTGCTCGGAGCGATGGCTCCGATTCGGGTCGGATTTCTCAGGAACTCTCTGAGAAAAAGCCGACTCGTCTGCAGATGGCTTTTCGGTTTGGCTATATTTGTCGTGTTAGACATAGAGAAGCATAATACCAGATAATAGAGGTAGAAAACAAGAAAAAACTGACAATCTTCTTGCAAACCATCCAACCTTCTTTTATTTTGTCCGTATTAACAGAGACGTGTCAGGGGAGCGCAAGGCATCTGCCGACGCTGAGAGGTCTGGAAAGACCAACCCTTTGAACCTGATCCGGCTAATACCGGCGTAGGGAGGCACAAGTTTGAAATTCACGATGCGCTCCCGAGTTCGGGAGCGTTTTTTTGTTATCGAAAAGGCCCAACAATGACTCCGCCTGTCTTTTATGAATTAAAATCGGCTGTTGTGGGAATCGCCGGACTCGGCGGTCTGGGGTCTAATGTGGCCGAAGCCCTTGTCCGGATGAAAATCGGCAAACTGATTCTGGTTGATTTTGACCGCGTGGAAGCCAGCAATCTCAACCGTCAAAAGTATTTTTATGACCAAATCGGCCGCTGGAAGGTTGATGCAACCCTCGAAAACCTGCTTCGGATTTGGCCGGAAGCCCAGTTGGAAGGGCATAAAGTTCGCCTGACCCCTGAAACGGTCCAATCGCTTTTTGCTTCTGCGGATGTGATTGCCGAGTGTTTTGACCGGGCGGACCAGAAACAGATGATTGTGGAGACAGTTTTATCAAAAATGCCCGATAAGGTGATTGTTTCGGTCAGCGGTCTGGCCGGGTGGGGAGCCAGCAATGACATTGTGACGCGTCCTATCAACAATCGGCTGATTCTGGTCGGCGATGGAGTCAGCGGGACGGGCCCGGGAATTCCGTTGACGGCCGCACGGGTCGGCGTGGCGGCCTATCATCAGGCCAACGCTATTGTCGAAGCCCTGATGGACCTCAAGCATAGGCGACTGTCGCGAGGTGCGCAATGAGCTGGACATTAAAGATTAACGGAACGCCGCAGACGTTTGAACCATCGGAGCAGCCGGCCACGCTGGCGGATTTATTAAAGCAGCTGCAGATGGAGAAAGCGGCTGTTGTGGCCGAGGTGGATGGGCAGATTATCCCCCGTGAGCGTTTTGCGCAGACGGTTCTGCGGGATGGTCAATCGATTGAACTGGTTCGCTTTGTCGGCGGCGGATAAACTGCATGAATAATCCGGATAAGGAGCCCTGATGGACTCACTGGTGATAGCAGGCAAATCGTTTCGTTCGAGGTTGTTTGTCGGGACCGGCAAGTTTGCCTCGACGAGTGTGATGGCGGCGGCGATTGAAGCTTCCGGAACGGAAATGGTGACGGTGGCCCTCCGCCGTGTGGATATTCAAAATCCCTGCGATGATATGCTGTCGGCCATTGACCGAACACGGTACCAGCTGCTTCCGAATACGTCCGGGGCTCGCGATGCGGCGGAGGCCGTTCGTCTGGCGCGGCTGGCCCGCGCTGCCAGCGGGATTCACTGGGTCAAACTGGAGGTCACGCCCGACCCGTATTATCTGCTGCCGGACGGCACGGAAACGCTCAAAGCCGCTGAAATCCTGGTCAAGGAGGGGTTTGTCGTGCTGCCGTATATTCATGCGGACCCGGTTTTGGCCAAACGGCTTCAGGAAATCGGCTGTGCAACGGTGATGCCGCTGGCCAGCCCCATCGGGTCCAATCAGGGGATGCGGACGAAGGATTCGATTGCGATTATCATTGAGCAGGCGACGGTTCCTGTGGTGGTGGACGCAGGGCTGGGGGCGCCCTCTCATGCGGCCGAGGCGATGGAAATGGGGGCGGATGCCGTTTTGGTCAATACGGCGATTGCCACGGCAGCGGACCCGGTTCGGATGGCGGCGGCCTTTAAGCAGGCCGTCGAAGCGGGCCGTCTGGCCTGGGAGGCGGGACTGCCGCCCAAAAGCACAACGGCGCAGGCCTCCAGTCCTCTGACCGGATTTCTGCGGAGTGAGTAGGCGGATGATGGAAGACATTCGAACCATTCTGGCTCAAAAAAATCTCGACCATGACCGGCAGGTCTGGACGGAGCAGATGCTTCGAATCCGCCCGGAGGATGTGCAGAGGGAATTGTCTGTTCTGCCCGGCAAATACTCGTTTCGGCGGCTTTTGACGCTGCTCAGTCCGGCTGCGGAAGATTTTCTGGAGGAAATGGCTCAGCAGGCCGCCCGTCTGACGGTTCAGCGGTTTGGACGCACCATTCAGCTGTATGCTCCGCTGTATGTATCGAATGTGTGCATCAACAGCTGCCGCTACTGCGGCTACAATCGGCATACGGTTTTTGAGCGGACGCGTCTGTCTGTCGAGGAGGCCCTGGCGGATGCGGAGGTGATTGCGGAGGAAGGATTCCGTCATCTTCTGCTGGTCAGCGGCGAAGACCGTTCCTTTGTGACGACGGCGTATCTGGCGGAGCTGGCGGCTCGGCTCCGCCGGCGATTCAGTTCCCTGAGTGTCGAGATTTATCCGATGACGCAGGAGGAGTACCGAACCCTTTTTGAAGCGGGCATTGACGGCGTAACGCTTTATCAGGAAACGTACGACCGGGCGGCCTATGCGTATTATCACCCGGCCGGTCCCAAGCAGGATTATGACCGGCGGCTGCTGGCACCGGACCGGTTTGCATCCGCCGGCATGCGCCGGATTGGGCTGGGGGTCTTGCTGGGGCTGACCGATTGGCGTCTGGAGACGCTGGCTTTGGCGGAACACGCCGCATATCTGATGAAACGATACTGGCGTTCGCAGGCGGCCTTTTCGTTTCCGCGGCTTCGACCCGCTCTGGGGGCTCCGTCAGACTGGCCGCATCTGCTTTCGGACCGGAATCTGGTGCAGATGATGCTGGCGCTGCGGCTGTGTTTTGCCGATGCGGGGATTGTGCTGTCCACCCGGGAGCGTGCCCAGCTGCGCGACCATCTGGTGGAACTGTGTGTGACCAGTATGAGCGCGGGCTCCAAAACCAACCCCGGCGGCTATACCGGCCATGACGATACGGCCGAACAGTTTGCCGTCGCCGACACCCGGACGCCCGCCCAGATTGCCCAAATGATTCGTTCCAAAGGCAAAGACCCCGTCTGGAAGGACTGGGATGCAGCCTTTGCTCAATCGGAAGTTTTTTCATAAAAAACTTTACTTTTTGCCCTTTTTCGGCTAAAGATGCTGACAGAGGGGATGGAGTCCCCCTTGAACCGCTCTGCGAGCTGATGACTCCTGCAGGATGAATGCTGCGGGAGTCTTTTTGTCATTCCCGCTTCAAGCATCCTGCTGAACTGTTGACGCAGGAGAAAAACCATGTGGCAGAAATTATGTTATTTGGGTTTTGCCGGAGCCCTGGGGACGCTTTGTCGTTACTGGCTTTCGGGATTTGTTCATCGGACGTTTTCCACAACGTTTCCTGTCGGGACGGCGTTGGTCAATATTCTCGGGTGTTTTCTGTTCGGTCTTTTGTGGGCGGTGATTGAACTGCGTCTGAATATTCCCGCGCAGATGAAACTGGTGATTTTTCTGGGGTTTTTCGGGGCGTTCACAATGTTTTCGACGTTTGCGTTTGAAACGGCGCAGATGATCGATGATTCCCAGTGGTTCTGGGCTGCCGGCAATCTGATTTTGCAGAATGGTGTAGGGCTGCTGGGGATGATTGCGGGACTGACAATCGGGAAATGGATTTGACAAAGGAGCGAACTATGCAGCTGCCTTCAGAAGCACAATTGCTGCGGATTTTTATCGGAGAGGCCGACAAGTGGGACGGCAAGCCCCTTTATGAGGCCATTGTCCTGCTGGCTCGTCAGCGGGGAATGGCCGGGGCGACCGTGTTGCGGGGACTGATGGGGTTTGGGGCGCACAGCCGACTGCATACCGCCAAGATTCTCCGGCTGTCCGAAGACCTGCCGATTGTGATTGAGATTGTCGATAAGCCGGAGCGCATTGAGGCATTCCTTCCGGAGCTGGACCGAATGATTCAGGAAGGACTGGTTACCCTCGAAACCGTCAACATCTTTGCGTACCGATACGATGAAAAAACTTTTCGGAAAGAAGAAAAATGAAGTTGCGCAAACTCCGAATCGACCTTTTGAAACTGCTCTTTGTGCCGATTATTTTTGTGGTGGTGTTTGTACGGCCCGCCTGGTCGCTGGATTCGTATCGGGCTTTCTTTGTTGAATTCTTAGGATATCTGTTTCTGCTGAGCGGGTTGACCGTCCGGATTTGGTGTATTTTTTATATCGGAGGGCGAAAAACCAAAGAATTGATTGCCGAAGGGCCGTATTCAATCTGCCGCAATCCGCTGTATGTGGGGACGTTTCTGCTGTCCATCGGTGTTGGGCTGTGTTTTGAAAATCTTCTGATGCTTCTGCTGGTGCCGGCGGTGATTATTCCGGTTCATTTTCTCACTGTTATCATGGAAGAAAGCCATTTGAAGGAAAGGTTTGGGACGGCCTATCTGGAGTACCAGAGGAGGGTTCCCCGCTTCTGGCCCCGATTTTCCGCCTATCAGAGCCCGGAATACGTTGAGGTAAATGTGAAGGCCGTTCGACGGATTGCTCTGGATACAATCGGGGTGTTGCTGCTGCCGCAGGTGGAAGACCTGCTGGAACTGCTGCATGAGCATAATATTCTGCCGGTTTTGTGGCATTTTCCGTCATAACTTTTTTGGACTCGCAATGAAAACGTTTTTTTCTCCGTCGGCAATTCAGCTTGCCGGGGCAATGACGATTCGGCCAAGACGGCTGTAAAACGAGCCGTGGAACAGGTGCCGGACGGTTTTCTATGAAGAAACAGAGATTCAGCCGGCCTGACAGGAATGACCGCAGGGAAGAGCAGCTTCGCCCCAGCCGGTATTTGGGGTACGATCGGGATGAACTGGGAATGTATCTGCTCTCTCGCGGCGCCTTGGAGATTGCGGAAACGCAGTTTCGGCGAGCCAGATTGTCGGAGATGACCTCTATGTGATCAATACCCGTTTTATCGCCCGGGGAATTCGGGAGCGGTCAACCAATGCGGTTTTGATTAAGCTCAATCAGATCGGCACCGTTACGGAAACGATGGAGGCGATTGAACTGTGCGGAAGGTCGGCTGGGGTTATGTCATCTCCCACCGCAGCGGGGAGACGGAGGATGCCTTTATGGCGGACTTTGCCGTGGCGATGGGCGGTGGACAAATCAAAACCGGTTCTGCCTGCCGCAGTGAGCGGATTGCCAAGTATAATCGGCTGTTGGAAATCGAGGCGGAATTAGGAAAAGCGGCTGTGTTTGCCAATCCGTTCGAAAAAATCTGAACGGGACGGAAATGTTTGGGCTGATTTTCAGTCTGGCGGTTATCTTCAGTCCGTTGGCGGCGCTGGCGGCGTATCTGATTACGTATCAGGAGTATGTCCATCATTATCCGGATAAACGGCAGGTCAGAAAAACAGCTGCCCAGGCGGCGGCGTTTGCGTTTTTTGTCTTTTTGGCGGTAGGGGCGTTTTGGGCCCTGATTCTGCCGTTTTGTCTGTGATGGACATGGCGGCAATCGGACTGGGAACAGGTCGGCTTCATGCGGAAAAACGTGTGTTTGAAAAGGCCGGCATGCCGGTCAGAGGAAAAATTAAATTCGGGATAATTGAATGAGCTCTGTTTCATCAAAATCGGCGATGCGATTTGTTGTGCTTTTGGGGGTGGTATCCCTTTTGTCGGATGTGACGTATGAGGCCGCCCGCAGCATCAGCGGGCCGTATCTGGCGGTGCTGGGGGCCGGAGCGGCGGTGGTGGGAGGGGTGGCCGGTCTGGGCGAGCTGCTCGGCTACGGCCTGCGCATCCTCTCCGGTCTTGTGAGCGACCGCACCGGACGGTATTGGCTGATGACGCTGGTCGGATATACGGTGAATCTGCTGGCTGTGCCGGCGCTGGCTCTGGCGGGCCGGTGGGAGATTGCCGCCGTTCTGCTGATGGCCGAACGATTCGGCAAGGCCCTGCGCACCCCTGCGCGGGATGCGATGCTCTCGCATGCCGCCGCTTCGGTCGGACGCGGCTGGGCCTTCGGCATCCATGAGGCGATGGACCAAATCGGCGCCGTCCTGGGGCCGCTGATTGTCTCGGCCGTATTGGCCTGGAGAGGCGATTACCGGTTTGGTTTTGCGGTTTTGCTGATTCCGGCCCTGCTGGCGCTGACGGCCCTGGTGCTGGCTCGGATTCTGTATCCGCGTCCGTCGAGTCTGGAAACGCAGACGGCCTCCGGAAGACGCGGGCTGCATCGTGCTTTCTGGCTGTATCTGGCGGCCGCTTCCTGTATCGCCTTTGGTTTTGTGGATTTTCCGCTGATTGCTTTCCATATCAAGACGACCCGTCTGCTGGGCGATGCGTGGATTCCGTTTCTGTATGCGGTGGTGATGGGCATTGATGCTGTTGCTGCTTTGGTTTTGGGGCGATGGTATGACAAAAAGGGCATGATGGTTCTGGCCGGTGCGGCGGTCCTTTCGGCGGGCTGTGCACCGCTGGTCTTTCTGACCTCTCGGTGGGGGCTTCTGGCCGGAATGGTCTTGTGGGGAATCGGGATGGGGGCCCTCGAATCGATTCTGCGGGCGGCTGTGTCCGAATTGGTTCCCAAAGAACGCCGGGCGACGGGGTTTGGGATTTTCAATTCCGGTTTCGGTTTGGCCTGGTTTGCCGGCAGTGCCCTGATGGGGTTTTTGTACACACATTCTTTGCTTTGGCCCTCGGTGCTTTCCGCCGCCGCTCAGCTGCTTTCTGTGCCGCTGATTCTCTATGTTCAGCGGATGCAGTCCCTTAGCGAATCGGTCTCCGCAGCGCCTCCAAACCCGAGTACAAAGTAACCCCCAGCACAATCAGATAGGTAATCAGGGTAAACCAGTCTCCCCAAGTCCGCGAGACAAAGGCCCATCCAATCAGGACGGTGCCGATTCCGAAGGATTGGACAAACATTTTAATCTTGCCGGAAACGACCGCTCCAAAGGGCACTCCTCTGGCTTCGGCGATATGCCGAAGGGTCTGAACAATCACTTCTCGTCCCGTCAGCAGCAGGGCGGTTCCCCAGCGGATGGTGTGCCCCAGCCATTCCGGGAGGTGGAAATTGGCCAGCAGGGGCTGTCCGACGAGGGCAAAGCACACGAACGAGCCGCAGACGAGCACTTTGTCGGCCAGCGGGTCCACGACCCGTCCGAATCGGCTGGTGACGTTGAATCGGCGGGCAATCGGACCATCGACAATGTCTGTTATTCCGGCAAGGACAAATAAGGTGAAAGCCGTCATCAGAACACCGGCGGGTTTGGGATGGCCGGTCCGGGGCGCATACAAAATCAGCCCCAGAAAAAGCACCGTCATAATCAGACGGGCCACCGTCAGGGCATTGGGAAGGTGCCGAATGATGCCTGTCAGTCTCTGTTGTTCCATACCTTTCGCTGGAAATATAACGGAATCGGCGGCAAACTGCAAATCTTTGTTTACAAACGGATGCCCGCTTCCCGGAGCACCTTAAAAACAAAATACAGAACAGAAAGCACCGTGATTATCCACAGAGTCGGGTTGATTTGTCTGATTTTTCCTTTCAGGACCATAATCAGGGTATGAGCGAGAAAGCCGAAGGCCAGCCCTTCGCTGATGGAATAGCAAAGGGCAATCAGAACCATAATGAAAAAAGAGGGCAGGCCGTGTTCGACGTCTGAAAAGTCGATTTCTTTTATCCGCTTCATCATAAACAGGCCGACCATGATAAGGGCCGGCGCCGTGGCATAAGAAGGGACAATTGCCACCAAAGGAGCCAAAAAGGCGGACAGCAGGAAAAAAAGCCCCGTTACGACGGCCGTCAGTCCTGTCCGGCCTCCCTGCTCAATCCCGGCGGCGGATTCGATATAGGAGGTTGTCGTGGAGGTTCCCATCAGCGCTCCGAACATGGTTGCCGCCGCATCGATGGCCAAGAGCCGGTCGAGTTTTTGAATCTTTCCGGTCTCGTCGGCCAGCCCTGCCTGAGGTGCCACGGCCAGCAGCGTGCCGATGCTGTCAAACATGTCGATAAACATCAGGGTAAAAATGCTCGAGAAAAGCCCCCATTTTAACGCCCCGAGGATATCCAGTTGAAAGGCGACATCGGAAATCCGAAAATCGGCCGAAATGAACTGTTTGGGTAGGGCAATCTCTCCAAACACGGCGGCCAGAGCGGTCGAAAAGGCAATTCCGAGCAGCAGGGCCCCTGGGATGCGGCGGATTTCCAGAAAGAGCATCATCAAAAGCCCTGCCAAGCCAATCAGGATGGTTTTATTGAGCGGGGCGGCCGTCACCAGCGTGACCGGATGGTCGCGTACCAGTCCCAGATTTTGAAGACCAATGAATGTAATAAACAGACCGATTCCGACAGAAATGGCGGCAATCAGGGACGGCGGAATCGCCTCCACCAGTTTTCGGCGAAGTCCGGCCAGGGTCAGTATCAGAAAGAACAGGCCCGACAGAAAAACCACACCGAGGGCTGTCTGCCAGGAAATGTGTTCCGTCAGCACGAGCGTATAGGCAAAAAACGCATTCAGCCCCATTCCGGGGGCCATTGCAATCGGAGCATCGGCCAGCAGCCCTGTGGCGATGGTGCAGATTCCGGTTACCAGACAAGTAATCAGAATCAGGGCTGAGGCGTCCATTCCGGTTTTGGATAAGATATCCGGGTTGACGAAAATAATGTAGGCCATTGTCAGAAAAGTGGTTAATCCAGCGATGATTTCCGTGCGAATCCGGCTTTTCCATCTTCCAATAGCGACAAACTCCCTGCCCATAAATCGTCTCCTTAGATTGATGTCGGAGGATATTATAGACGCTTGCTCGTCGGGAGCAAAGAAGGTTTGAAAAAAGAAAAGGCCGACAGTCTTTTTCTCGAAAAACCGCCGGCCTTTTGGAAATTAGACGGAGAAAACTTACTTTTTGAACCGAATCATCACCGCTCCAGCCACAGCCAGAAGACTCAGTGTGGACGGTTCAGGAACGCACTCGTGGAGAATCACGCCGTTCCAGATGCCCACGTTGCCCATTCCCTGTACGTCGATGGATACCCACTCCGGATTGTAGTCAATCGGCAGCCAAATGATTCCGCTGTCCCAATGTCCGGGCGGAGTTCCCGGCGGCAGATGGAATTTCCAGTCATCCAGATTCATATTGTACTGGGGGTCGGAGAGCCGCTCGATGTACATCTCCGGGTCATAGCCGGGCGGGTCGGACCAAATTGGGGGTGTATTCTGTCCCACCCACAGTCCGTTCGTCCAGTTGATGGTGATAAACACATCCCCCGGCAAATCCGGAATGAGCAGTTTGTAGTCGAATGAGACTTGGATCCATTTGCCTCCCAGGATGTACGGGTCATTCCAGTACCATTCATTCCACCACGGCCGGGGCTCAGGGGCGTTCGGACGCGGGTACCGGTACCACATGCTGTTGTAGCCGGAATTTAGTTCCCTCTCCCAGGAGATTTCCTCCGGGCTGTACAGATTCACCTGAAACATTCCATCCCGGATTTGACCGAAGATGAACGGAGAAATCATCAGGACGGCAATCAGTCCGAGGATGACAGTTTCTTTTGTTTTCATAAGATTAAAACCCTCCAAATAACGTTTCCGCCTTGTGTACTCGTATATGATAAAAAGCCCGCTGTCAGCGATGTCTGCGCAAAGCCCGTGGGGACTTGTTGCAGAAACTCAAAGACAAACGGCGGAGGAAAATCAATAGATGGAGCAACTTCGCTCTGTTCAAACGCAGAAAAAATCAGCAGGAGAGAAAAACAAAAACAGCGTTTTGTCCTTCAATTTCAAAATGAGCAGGGCCGCTCAGAGAACCTCACTTTGCTTGATTCCACATACTTTACACATGGGCTTCTTCAAATTGCAAGAAAAAAAATGTCAGGTTCGTAAAATCTCTTTTTTGCCAATTCTTGTCTGTTTCAGTCCGGAATTTTCCCAAAAGGATGGCGAAAGAGGTTTTTCTTCTGCCGGGGCTGTTTTCCTGCAGAAAACCCGGAAGAAAAAAAAGTTTGACCCCGGACTTTTTCTCTTTTAGGATTGTCATTGCTTTCTGCTCGTGTATGAAAGAAGACATTCTGGAGAAAAGGAGCCGATTATGATGGAAGTCCGCCAGCAGACCTGTGACAAATGTGATTATTATCTTCAAACCTCTCCGGGCTCCGGGGAATGCAGATGGTATGCCCCAAGCCCGAACAGGACTATTTTTGTTACACGCTCCGAAGCTACGGGCAGCTATAAGACGGATGTTCACTGGCCGAAGGTCTATGACAGCAACTGGTGCGGAGAGTTTAAGGCCAAGGTCAAATCCTGAATGATTTTTAGGGGGGCTGAACGGTTTCAAGGAAACTCGTCTTTTCTTGCAGAGAGGTGTCTTGTTTTTCTGCTTTACTTGTGGACGCCGGAGGGCTACAATGCGGCTGTCTTCTTCGGTAAATGGGAAAAATGGGAAAAGTAGCCATATACGACACAACTTTGCGGGATGGAATGCAGGCCGAGGGCATCAGTTTTTCCCTCGAGGATAAACTGCTGATTGCCCGAAAACTGGATGAGTTTGGTATCCATTATATCGAAGGCGGTTTTCCTCTCAGCAATCCCAAGGAAGAGCAGTTTTTTGCCCGACTGGCTCAGGAAAAGCTGAAAAATTCCATTCTGGCGGCCTTTGGAAGCACCCGGCGGGCTTCTCAGAAACCGGAGGAAGACGCGGGGCTTCGGGCGCTTTTGGCCTGCGGTGCTCCGGTTCTGACCATCGTCGGGAAAAGTTGGGACCTGCACGTCAAGGAAGTCCTTCGCTGTTCCCTTGAGGACAATCTTCAGCTCTGTGCGGATTCTGTTGCCTATCTGAAAAAGCAGGGGCGCAGGGTCTTTTTTGATGCGGAGCATTTCTTTGACGGGTATAAAAACAATCCGGAGTATGCCTTGAAGGTTCTTCAGGCTGCCGCCGAGGCCGGGGCGGAAGTCTTGGTGCTGTGTGAGACAAACGGCGGCTGTCTGCCGAATGAGGTCTTCGATATCACACAGGTGGTCTGCCGGACCCTGAGCGGGGCGGTCGTCGGAATTCATACCCATAATGACTCGGACTGTGCTGTGGCCAATTCCCTGGCGGCCGTGCAGGCAGGGGCCCGCCAGGTTCAGGGAACCATCAACGGACTGGGGGAGCGAAGCGGCAATGCCAACCTCTGTTCGATTATTCCCAATCTGACTCTGAAAATGGGCTATGAAACGGTCGGCCTTTCTCGTCTCAAAGGACTGACGGAGCTGTCTCGTTTTGTCTTTGAAGTGGCCAATTTGCCCCCCGTGTCTAACCTGCCTTATGTAGGCGAAAGTGCCTTTGCCCACAAGGGCGGGCTGCATATTGATGCCCTCCGCAAGAACGAAAAAACGTATGAACATATCCACCCCTCTCTGGTGGGCAATGAGCGCAAATATCTGATTTCGGAGCTGTCCGGTTCTTCCAATGTACTCGACAAGCTCGAACGCAAAAAAATTACCGCCGACAAGCAAACGGCGGCCAAAATTCTCAAAGCCGTTCAGGACCTTGAAAACGCCGGCTATCAGTTTGAAACGGCCGAGGCCAGCTTCGATTTGCTTGTGAAGAAAACGCTCGGCGAATATGTTCCCAGTTTCGAACTGATTAAATATCACATTGATGTGGAGAGAAATCCCGATGGCGCAATGGTCACGGAGGCCACGGTCAAACTTCAGGTAGACGGCAAAGTGGAACACGTTGTTGCGGAAGGGGATGGTCCGGTCAATGCACTGGATAACGCCCTTCGGAAGGCCCTCGAACGGTTCTATCCGTCTCTGCGGGAGATGTCTCTGGTTGATTACAAGGTTCGTGTGGTCAATGCCAAAGCGGGCACGGCGGCCCGGGTCCGGGTTGTCATTGAAAGCCGCGACCGAGCCGACCTGTGGGGCACGGTCGGCGTTTCGGAGAATATCATCGAGGCCAGCTGGCTGGCTCTGGTGGACAGCGTGGAATACAAGCTGCTCAAAGATGCCGATAAGTTTTCCGAACAGTCTCGATAGGAGAACGAGGAGTCTGTTGAATAGAAAACGATTCGGGTTGCCCAGTGTAATTCAATCGTTTTTGATGTCTTTTCGGAAAGGAGTCTTTTATGGGAGAAATCAAAGTTCCTAAGGCACCTCTTCCCTGGTGGGCGGCCGGGCTGGCGCTGGGCCTGATTCAGGTCCTGGCTGTCTATGTAAAAGGCCCGCTGGGAGTCTCCACTCAGTTTGTGATTCTCGACAGCATCGTGATGCACAAAGCAGCCCCCGAATATGCCCAGAATCATCCTCTCCTCAGTCAGGAGAAAAACCGGAAGATTGGATACGGCTTCTGGCTGGATGTGGGGATTGTTCTCGGCGCGTTTACGGCCGCCGTCATGGTCAAACGCTGGAAACTGCAGACCTCGACTGTCTGGTGGAAGACCAATCGAAACGGTTCGCTCTTTGGACGTTTTTTTGCTGGGTTTATCGGGGGGATTTTCATCCTGCTCGGGGCCCGGCTGGCCCACGGCTGCACCAGCGGGGGCTTCGCCAGCGGATGGGCGCAGCTGTCTCTGAATGCCGTACCGATGACAATCGGGCTGTTCAGCTTCGGAATGCTGACGGCTTGGCTTGTCTACCCCAAAACCCCGGATTTTGAAAAATAAGGAGGATACATTATGTCAGCGGTTTTCTGGGGACTTCTGATTGGTTTTTTGTTCGGCGCCGCTCTGTACCTGGGCGGCCTTGCCGAACCGGATAAAATTATCGGCTCTCTCCGGCTGAAGGATTTTCATGCCTTTCGGACGATTGCACTTTTTGTGCTGGTCGGCATGCTCGGTACCTGGATTCTCCAGAAAACCGGTCATGCCAACTCGGATGTCAAGCCGGCTGCTGTTCTTACGGTGTTTATCGGCGGTGCCCTGCTGGGGGTGGGATTCGGGATTACCGGCTACTGTCCGGGAACAGGTTTGGCCTGTGCGGCGGCCGGACGGATGGATGCTCTGATCACCGTGCTCGGGATGTTTGTCGGAGCTATGGTTTATATTCTAATCTATCCGACGGTTGTCGTCTCTCTGGAACAGCATTTCAATTACGGGAAAGTTACGCTGCCGGAGATTACGAATACCTCCTCTACGGCCTGGGTCCTGCCGATTGTTCTCCTCGGTGCCCTGATTTTGTGGGTTACGGCACCGCGTGGAAAATCATGATTTTTTGCGGAAAGCGAATGTCTGAGCGGGCGAGGCTGCGATAAAACAGGCGGCTTCGGGAATCATATTGGGTGGATAAAAATGTCAGGAAAAGGATTGCTTATGAATCGACGCACGTTTTTGGGGACGTCATTGCTGACGACCGCCGCACTTTCTTCCTCGCTGAAGGCGGCGGAGCAGACTTCTGAAAAACCGACAGGCCCTTTCAAGCTCCGTTACGCACCCGAATTGGGCCAATTCAAACATCACGCCGGCGAGGACCCGATTGACCAAATCAAGTTTATGCATGAGCAGGGGTTTCGGGCGTTTTTTGACAACGGGCTGATGGGCAAAAGCCCCGACCTGCAGGAAAAGATTGCTCAGGCCGCCGCTCAGTACGAAATGATGATAGGCCCCTTTGTCGCAGAGGCCCAGTTCGGCCAGCGTACCTTTGTGATGCCGTCCCGCTCGGTGAAGAATCAGCTGGTTTCCAAAATGAAGCAGGCCGTCGAGACGGCCAAACGCACCGGCGCCAGGTGGGCTCTGGTGGTTCCCGGTCAGTATGACCAGAGTCTGGAGTGGGATTACCAGACGGCCAATGTGGTCGAAAATCTCAAGTATTGTGCCGAGGTTTGCGAACCGGCCGGCCTTACGATAGTGATTGAGCCGCTCAATCCCAAGAGTCATCCGGGTCTGTTTTTGACGAAAATCTCGCAGGCCTTTCAGATTTGTCAGGCCGTCGGAAGCCCCGCCTGTATGATTGTCAACGACCTTTTCCATCAGCAGATTACGGAAGGCAATCTGATTCACAACATCGATGCGGCCTACAGCCGTATCGCCGCCTTTCATATCGGCGATGTCCCCGGGCGGATGGAACCGACCACCGGCGAAATCAATTACCAAAACATTTTCAGACATCTCTATCAGAAAAAGTACGAAGGGGTGCTCTGTATGGAGCACGGCACCAGCAAACCCGGCAAAGAGGGGGAGCTGGCCCGAATCGCCGCCTATCGGCTCTGTGATGCATTTGAACCCTGAAACCAAAGGAGCCTTTCGATGAGATATGAAATTGCTCTGATTAGTTTGTGTGTCGGCGTGCTGACCTCCGGCTGTGCGGAGCGCATCCGGCTGTTTAACGGCTACAATCTGGACGGATGGAAGTTCTATACGGACGACCCGGGCGTGGTTGTGACCGAAGTCTGGAGCATCCGGGATGGTATCCTGCGGTGCGAGGGGCGGCCCAACGGGTATCTTCGCACAACTCGGCCTTTTTCCAACTACAAACTGACGCTCGAATGGCGCTGGCCGCAGGAGCCGACCAACAGCGGCGTGCTCCTGCACGGGACCGGAGAAGACCGGCTTTGGCCGACCTGTTATGAGGCCCAGCTGCGAAGCGGGGATGCAGGCGACCTGATTATCATTGGGGAGGAGTTGTCGCTGACGGCGGATGGAAAGGCCTTCCGTCCTGAAGAGTCCCGCTATCTGCGGCTGGCTCGTCAGAAACCCTCCAGTGAAAAGAAACCCCCGCAATGGAACCGCTATGAAATTATCTGTCGGGACAATACCCTCGAACTGATTGTCAACGGCGTGCGGCAGAATCGGGCCGAAGGGCTTTCCGCTGCATCCGGATTTATCGCCCTCCAGTCGGAAGGGTCTCCGATTGAGTTTCGCAATATTGTTCTCGAGAAGCTTCGGTAGGGGCGGAAACTTCCAAAGACAAATTTTTTAGGAGCGAACAGATGAACCAGCGAAGTGATACAAATCTGACGCGTCGGGATTTTCTGAAAACATCGGCTGTTGCCTCCTCCGCGGCGTTCTGGCCGGCGGCCTCCGCTTTGTTCGCCGCCGGACAGGAAAAGATTCGGCTGGCCCTGATCGGCTGCGGCGGACGCGGAAACGGAGCCTTAAAAGACTGTCTTCAGGCCGTTTCTTCCCTCGGAATGACGGCGGAAATCACCGCGCTGGCGGATTTTTTCAAAGACCGCGTCCTGAAAACCGCTCAGGAACATCAGGTGCCGCAGGACCGATGTTTCGACGGCCCTCTGGCTTATCAAAAAGCCCTCGCTTCGGAAGCGGATGTGGTGCTGCTGGTGACACCGCCTGTTTTTCGTCCCCGCCATTTTGAAGCGGCGATAGCCGCCGGCAAGCACGTCTTTATGGAAAAACCCGTGGCCGTCGATGCGCCGGGAGCCCGAAAAATTCTCGAAGTCGGACAGACCGCCGTTTCCAAAGGGCTGGCTGTCTGTGTAGGGGCTCAGCGGAGACATCAGGCCTCTTACCTGCAGACCAAAGCTGCGATTGACCAGGGGGCTATCGGCACCATCCTGTCCGGCCAGGTCTGGTGGTGCATGGGACACCTGTGGTTCAACAAGCGGCTTCCCGGCGAAAGCGATGCTGATTACATGGTTCGCAACTGGGTCAGTTTTACCGAAATGTCCGGCGACCATATTGTCGAACAGCATTTTCACAATATTGATGTGGCCAATTGGTTCCTGGGCAAAACCCCGAAGCAGTGTGTGGGCTTCGGCGGACGAGCCCGCCGAAAGACAGGCAACCAGTTCGACTTCTTCAGTGTTGATTTTGACTACGGCGGCGGGATTCATATCCACAGCATGTGCCGTCAGGTGGACAGCTGCTATAACCGCGTGGCCGAGTTCTTTACGGGCACGCAGGGCACTGCGGCCGGAAGCGGACCGGTCAATCCTTCCGACGGCAAACGCGTGTCTGTCCCGGAGCTGCAGCTGCACGAAAATCCCTATGTGCAGGAGCATATCGACCTGCTCAAGAGCATTCGAGACGGCAAGCCCCTGCAGGATGCACAGTGGGCGGCCCAGACCAATTTGACCGCCCTGATGGGACGAATCAGCGCCTATACCGGCCAGCTGGTTCGCTGGCAGGACCTGACCGACCCCCAGTCCAAAAGTCCGTGGTACAATCTCACTCTTTCTCCCACGGCGGAGGATTTTGAGAAGGGGACCGTCAAGGCGCCGGCCGATGATGTGATTCCGATACCCGGAACAGAGCCTGCCTGATTCCATCACGGAAATCCGAGGGGCGGTTTCCTTCGCCGGTACAGCGGAAAAAAAGAAGTCAGGACGCTGCGAGGATTAGTCCTGTTTGATGGGCCGAAAGCGGCTTTGGCTCCTTCGGCCTCGCCGGGCCGCCTCCACGGCCTGTTCATAGAGGACTTGCTGAGCCCGAACGGGTTTGCCTTTGGATTCTTTGAGCTTGTAGGTCCCGTCGGGCAGCAGCTGCCACGATTGACAATTATCCTGCAGATACAGTTCGAGCATTTGAATGAGGCGTTTTTTGTGACCGGCGTCTGCAATCGGAAACAGCAGTTCCAGCCGTCTGTCCAGATTGCGGCCCATCCAGTCCGCACTGGCCAGATACACCTCCGGATGGCCGCCGTTGCCGAAATACAGAATCCGGGCGTGTTCAAGAAACCGGTCCACGATCGAGACGACTTCAATGTTTTCGGACAGCCCTTTCACACCGGGCCGAAGACAGCAGATTCCGCGAATATTCAGCCGCACTTTTACTCCCGCCTGCGAGGCCCGGTACAGCGCCTGGCACATTTGTTTGTCCTCCAGGGCATTCAGTTTGGCCATAATCAGCCCCGGACGGTCCGGACTGGACACCTGAATTTCCCGCTCAATCAGTTCCAGGAGACGTCGGCGCATTGCTGTCGGGGCAATGACCAGTTTGGACCAGCCGACGGATTCAGACAGTCCTGTCAGCAGGTTGAAAAAGGAGGCCGTATCTCGGGTCAGTTCGGAATCGGCGCTCATCAGGCCGATGTCAGAGTAAATTCGTGCCGTTTTGTCATTGTAATTGCCCGTCGAAAGATGCACATACCGCCGAATGCGTCCTTCCTCCCGTCGAACAATCAGCAGGGCCTTGGCATGGGTTTTCAGTCCCATCACACCGTAAATCACCGTACAGCCGGCATCCTCCAGCCGGCGGGCCCATTGGATGTTTCGTTCCTCGTCAAACCGTGCCTTCAGTTCCACCAGCACAGTGACCTCTTTGCCGTTCTGGGCGGCCTCCTCCAGGGCCCGGATAATCGGTGAATCCCCGCTGGTCCGGTAAAGCGTCTGCTTGATGGCCAGCACCTGCGGGTCTTCCGCGGCCTCTTTCAAAAGACGCACCACCGGGTCAAAACTCTCGTACGGATGAACCAGCAGCACATCGCGGTCGCGAAGAGTCTCCCAGAGATCCTCCCCCTCCGGCAGGTCCGCCGGCGGCTGAGGGGGCCAGTCGGCAAGCTTCAGCCGTTCATAGCCCGGCCGTTCGGCAATCTCCCACAAACTGCGAGCCCCCAGCAGGGCATCGGTTTCGTAGATATCCTCCGACTTCAGATTCAGGTGTTTCCGCAGCCATTCGAGCAGTTCCGGCGCCGGATTGGAGGAAATCTGCAGCCGCACTGCCGCCCGACGAAGCCGCTCCCGTACCGCCTCCTCCATCGTTTCCAGCAGGTCGCCCGCTTCATCTTCCTGAATCGGAACGTCTGCATCCCGTGTAATCCGGAAACAGGCGGTGGAGCGGATTGTCCGGTTGGGACACAGCATTGCGGCGTATTCCAGTATCAAATCTTCCAAAGGAATCAAAACCGTTTGTCCCGAAGACGGAATCGCCGGAAATCGCTTAAAACTGTCCGGCACGGGAACGGCCAAGATGGAGACCTCTTCCGTGTCCTCCTGCGGTTCCAGAACAATTGCGGCAAAAAGCTGAAGTCCTTCCAGCAGCGGCGGAGGATTCAGACCTGTCAGGGAAATCGGCGTTAAAACCGGAAAAATTTCAGATTCAAAATAGGCCCGGAGGGCGGTTTTCTGTTTGCTTGTCAGTTCTTCCCGCCGGAAAAGAATCAGCCCGTTTTCGCGAAGTTCGGCAAAGACCTGACGCATCGTTCGGGCGTGTTCCTCCATCATCTGATGACAGCGCCGGCTGATTTCCTCCAATTGTTCGGCGGGGGTTTTTCCGCTGGGGTCCTTTTTGCGAATGCCTGCCGCCGCCTGCTGACGAAGACCGGCCACGCGAATCATAAAAAACTCGTCCAGATTCGATGCAAAAATCGCCAGAAACTTCACGCGCTCCAGCAGAGGCAGTTTCGGATTTCGGGCCTGCTGAAGCACTCGCCGATTGAATTCAAGCCAGCTGAGTTCCCGGTTCAGAAAGGATTCCGGCTGTTCCAGTTTTTCAGTTTCGCTTCTGCCCATAGGATTTCTTTCAGAGTCCGCCTGTCCAGAGGATTTTCAGCCCGTACACATCTTCAAAAAAATCTGTTCCCAGTCCGATTGACTGCGTTTTGAGCGATTCTTCCGAAAGCCCCGGCACTTCAATCGTCAGTGTGTCATCCTGCAGACGGATGCGCATCTGTTCGATCTGCCGGGTCTCCTCCAGGTCCATTGCTTTGGCCAGCCGGAGCAGAGCGGCCAGTTTGTTGACCGCCAGACGATTTTCCCGGGACAGACTCATATACTCCACATGGGTCGGCTTCGGAGTGCCCCGACGGTGATACCGGGCGGTATGGGCGACAATCTGGACTTCCTCGCGGCTGAGCCCGAATATTTCTGAATTCAAAATCAGATACAGGGAATGTTTGTGGTAGGCCCGCGCCGACACAAACATTCCGATTTCGTGCAGCAGGGCGGCAATTTCCAGGAGAAGACGATGCCGCTCCGAAAGGCCGTGCTCGGTTTTCAGGGCATCGAAAAGACGGACGGCACAGGCCGCTACCCGCTGAGCATGGTCCAGATTCACCTTATATTTTTCCGCCAGCGCCAGAGCGGACTGCACCGCTTCCTGCCGAAACACCTGTTCCTGACGTCCGCTGCTTCGACGAGACAGTTCAACCAGAAGGCCGTCGCGCATCGAAACCGACGAAACAATCCATTCTTTGGCGGACGTGGCGTCCAGAAGTTCCTGATAAATCAGCAGGGCGGGCACCAGCGTTTCCGCCTCCGTGTACGGCAGGTCGTACTGCTGGGCCAGCTGTTCAGGCGAAAAATTCTTCAGTTTTTCCAGAAAACGCCGAAATCGGGCACGGGAAATCTTTCGAAAAGAAGGATTCGGCAGCGGTGTCCCTATCTGTTCCGCCGCAAACCGTGCATCCGCTCCGAGTGTCAGAAAGGTTTTCACCGAGCGCAGCGGCATCAGCGATTCCAGCGGTGATACGATAGATTCAATCTCCCGACGGATAAACTCAGAGGTCTGCATCCAGTTTCTCCCCGCCGGCTCCAGCATCTCCTGAAGCCGGATGGACCCAAGTCCCAGTCCCTGGGAGGCGGTAATTTGCCCGTTTTTCAGGAATGTGAGCATCGTGCTGCCGCCGCCGACTTCCGTAATCAGGGTTTGGCACCCCATCAGAGACATATCGTTTTTCAGGGCTTCCCGAACGGCCAGAACCGTCAGCCGTCCCTGCTCCGTCGGGTCGAGAATATCCACCTCCAGACCAGTGCTCATCAGAACCCGGTCCACAAACACATCCGCATTTCGCGCCTCCCGCAGAGCGCTGGTTGCGGCTGTCCAGATGCGCCTCGCCCCGTAAAAGTCAATCCGTCTCTTGAACTCCCTCAGGATGCTGATAGCAGCTCGAATGGTGATACGTTCCAGCCGACCGAAGCGGAATGCGTCCTGCCCCAGGTGGACAGCACGCTGAAGCCGCTCGAGCACTTCTACGCTGCCGTCGGCCAAAACCTGGCCGATGGACATTCGAATGGAGTTGGTTCCAATATCAATGACCGCCAGGATCGGCGGTTCTGTGGGAGATACCGGTTTTGCTTCCTGCTCTGCCATACGCCGCAGTATCCCTTTTGAAAAGGGTTTCGTCAATACAAATTCGCTGCGGAAGATTCCTGAATGATTTGGACCGGAATGGACAGGACTCTTTCCAGAAGGTCGGATTTTTTTCGGGCGGCCTGCAGCTCTTCGTGGGCCCCTGGACCGCCTTGGCAGCGAATCACCAGCCGGTCTCGGCTGATTTCCGCTTGAATCCCCTTGATCAGATTCCGGTGGCTGCAGTCCAGACCGTCTGCAATTCGCAGCAGACCGGCCAGGAGGTCTATGTGTTTTTGCTCCTCCGCTCCCAGTTCGCTGTAAATCGGATGGTCTTTCACCGGCAGAGCTTTTCGATGGTAGCGGGCGGTCAGGCCGATGCGAATTCGCTCCGTCCGGCTCAGCGGCAGGGTTGTATCGTCCAGAATCATTTTCATCGATTGTTTATGGTGTCCCTGCTGTCCTGTGCACCAGCCGATGTCGTGCAAAATCGCCGCACATTCCAGGACAAACCGGTCCGACTCATCGAGTTTCAATGAATCGGCAAGCCGGTCAAACAGCTGCATTGACAGCCGGCGCACCTGCTCCCAATGCCCGCGTTCCGCCCCGCATCGGTCGGCAAATCGTTCTGCCTGTGCAATTTTGTCATGGAGAGGATGGGCCATGATTTTTTTGAGGGAAAGCTGCTTTCGGCGCTGCAAATATTTTGGTCATCTGCTTCCAGAATCCGTCCGTTTCCAATTTCCGACAATAAGCACAAACCTCTCGGAACAGGGTCTGCCATTGTTTTTTTCGATTCCGCCGCACATACTCAATCCCGGGTTGAAGCCGCAGGAAGGGGCGGGCATGTCCAAAGTATTCTTCTGTGCGTTCTTTTTCTTTCGCGGAAAATTTTTCGATTTGCTCCAGCCAGACGGCGCAGTCATTCAAATCCCCCAGGAGTGTCTGCATTTTTTTCAGGGGCTGAATAAGTTTGTCAAAATCTTCTTTGAACGCCGGCTGGAAAATTTCCAGGGTATAACGGAGCCGTTTGACGGCAATCCGCAGCTGGTGATGACCCTTGATGTCTTTTTTGTCGTTCAGGCGGTCCAAAAGGGCTGTCGTTTTTTCCATTGCTTCCTGTACAGCCGTCCCTGCCCGTTCGGCGACAGAAAGTCCGCCGGCTTCTGCAGCAGGGCTTTGCGTCTGTTCGAGCCGTTCCGTTTCTGCAGCAATTTCCTTCAGGATATTCTGTTTTCGGAATCGGTCTGCGCTTTTGCGGATTCGCTTCTGCAGACGCTGCCGTTTCTGCCGGAGCCGAAGCTGAAGCCGTTTGAGGCCGGGCAGAATCTTCTTGTCCCGAATGGCTTTTTTCAGGAGTTCCTCCAGAAACTGCATCTGAATGTCGAGGTCGCGGGCCTTGCGCAAATCTTTCAAAAGCCGCTTGCATTCTTTCCGCCATTTGGAGACGGAATCCTCCTGCAGGCAATCGGCAAACAAACGCAGGGCCGTCCGCAGCCGTCTGCAGACCACGCGAACCTGGTGAATCGGTTCAATGTCCGCACCCTGTGCTGCTGCCTCCAGGTTCTTTTGGATTGCCTCTGCATAGCGGCGGAGCGTTAAACACGCTAAAGTCAAAACGGAATGCACAACCGGGGTTTCCATCAGATTTCATTATACCTGATTCGCTGCAGGCGTGCAACGGAACGCAGGCTGCTGCTGCGCAATAAAAAAAGGATTCAGAGATTTCTCTGAATCCTTTGGGTATTCAAAAACGGATGAAAAAGACAACGCTGCTATTTTCTGCGAATCAAAGCCAGCCCGCCCAGTCCCAGCAAAGCAAATGTTGCCGGTTCCGGAACAGGGGTCGGATTTACACACAGCGTAAAGAACGAAAGCCAGTTGGGGTTGTTTGTATATACGGTGAAGCTGGCGCTCTGGCCCTGTCCGATGGGGTTGCTGTAGAAGTAGAAATCAACAGTGCTCGGGGTAACAGTCCAGACGGCTCCGGGAATGCTTGTCGCTGTTCCCTCTTCAGAGAAGAATGCTCCCGCTCCGCTGATTTGAAAATGGAAATCACCCCATGGCTCACTTCCCGTGTTGGTTACGTTTAAGGTGATCAATCCTTTCCAGGGGTCCGCATCATTGTGAATTAAGTCTTTTTGCTGTCCTAACGATAGATTTTCCTCAAATAACTCATAGTGTGCTGAAGCGAAAAAAGCTATTGCAAGAAGTGCCGTCAGAAGAATTGCTTTTTTCATTTTTACCTCCCATCCATTCTCAAACCTCTTCCGTTTTCAGGCAGGCAAATGTACTTTGCCTCCTCCGTAAATCTACGGCTTACTGTACCGCAGCGAGGGTTTTTTGTCAACAGGAAAAAAGAAAAAATTTCCGAGTATTAATCTTTCTATATATAGAAAAAATCGAGATTTACAGTTGCTCAGATTCCGTTTTAGATGTAATAAGATGTATAATATCTATTTATAGAAGATATTCTCCTGCTGAAAATAAAGAAAAAACAGGAATCCGACTGATAATTTTATATACTGAATCCCCCGAAATATCTTTGAGAACATCTTTTTTTGCGAAAGGGAACAATGAATACACTGGACCCGCGAGTGATGCCCGACTGGCAGATTGCCGAAGCCGCCGAAGAAAATATGAAACCGCTCTATCAGCTGGCCCGTGATTTAGGGCTGGCTTATGGCGAATTGCTTCCGATGGGGGAAAAACTGGCGAAGCTGGATTATAAGAAGATACTTGAGCGGCTTCGGTTTGCCCCGAATGCCCGCTACATCGACGTGACGGCCATTACGCCTACCCCATTAGGCGAAGGGAAGACCACAACGACAATCGGTCTCGTGCAGGGGCTTGGCAAACTGGACAAACGAGTAGTAGGTACCATTCGTCAGCCCAGCGGCGGTCCGACCTTCAATATCAAGGGTACAGCGGCCGGCGGCGGACTTTCCCAGTGCATTCCGCTGGTTCCCTTTTCCTTCCGCCTGACCGGCGATATCGAATGTGTCACGAATGCTCACAATTTAGCAATGGTTGCTCTGACGGCACGGATGCAGCACGAGCGCAATTATGATGACGAACGTTTGGCAAAAATCGGCCTTCGCCGGCTCAATATTGACCCGGAAAATGTGCAGTGGAAGTGGGCTATCGATTTCTGCGCGCAGGCCCTGCGGAACATCACCATTGGAAAAGGCGGCAAAATGGATGGGGTTCAGATGGAATCCGGATTCCAAATCTCCGTCTCCAGCGAGGTGATGGCTATTCTGGCGATTGCCAAAGGGCTTGCCGATATGCGTCAGCGAATGAGCAAAATCGTGATGGCCTACGACAAGGAGGGCAATCCTATCACAACGGCTGACCTGGAGGTGGACGGAGCGATGACGGCCTGGATGGTGGAGGCCCTCAATCCCAATCTGCTGCAGACCATCGAGGGCCAGCCCATTCTCGTGCACGCCGGTCCTTTTGCCAATATTGCCATCGGCCAAAGCAGTATTATTGCGGACCTGGTTGCCTGTAAACTGGCGGATTACGTCGTCACCGAGAGCGGTTTCGGGACGGATATCGGCTACGAAAAATTCTGGAATCTCAAATGCCGGATGTCGGGTCTGAAGCCCCATGCGGTGGTCATTGTGGCGACGGTTCGTGCTCTGAAGATGCACGGCGGCGGTCCGGCCGTCAAACCCGGCGCCCCGCTCAGCATTGAATATACCCGAGAGCACCTCGAACTGCTCGAGAAGGGCTGCGAAAATCTGGCGGCCCATATTGAGATTGTCCGCAAATCCGGAATCCGGCCGATTGTCTGCATCAACCGCTTTAAGACGGACACAGATGCGGAATTGAATTTTGTCCGCCGGTTTGCTGAAGACCACGGGGCCGAGGCGGCTGTTTCCGATCATTGGCTTCGCGGCGGAGAGGGGGCCCTCGAGCTGGCGGAAAAAGTGGCCGCCGCCGCCCAGGAGGAGCGTGATTTTGATTATTTATATCCCCTTGAGATGCCTCACAAGGAACGGATTGAATTGATTGCGACGCAGATTTACGGCGCGGATGGAGTGGTCTTTGAAGAAAAAGCACTCCAGAAGCTCAAAAAAATTGATGCCGACCCTCTCCGCCGGCAGCTCGGGACCTGTATGGTCAAGACCCATTTAAGTTTGTCCCATGACCCGGACCTGAAAGGTCGTCCGCGCGGCTGGAAACTGCCGATTCGAGATGTAATGATTTATGAAGGAGCCGGCTACGTTGTGCCCATCGCCGGCGACATCAAACTCCTGCCCGGAACCGGTTCCGATCCCGCCTTCCGACGCATCGACGTCAATGTCAAAACCGGAAAGATTCAGGGCCTGTTTTAGTAGGCAGAGCTCCTGAATCATCCAATTTCTCTCTGCAGGAAAAACTGGACACGGCGGAGAGAGTATTTATAATCGGCAAGCAATGAATTTGAGGACGAAAGAATCCGGTTCTTTTTCCGTTGTTGGGCTTATTCTGGCGACGCTGCTGGCATGGGGCCTTTTTTTTGCCCGGATAGAATATCCTGAATTGAAGAGTGTTCATGAGGCCCGTGTTGTGGTGACGGCGGAAAATATGGTTCGAAGCGGCGATTGGATTGTTCCGGTGTTTAATGGCCGGATTCGTCTGGAAAAGCCGCCTCTTCCTTATTGGGTGGTTGCCGCGGCCCGTTCGATAGCCGGAACAATGGAAGAACGGGTGTTTCGACTGCCCTCTGCATTGCTCGGATTGGCCGGTGTACTGATGGCGGCGGCCTGTTCCGCGCAGCTGTTCGGCAGACGGGCCGGTTTGCTTACAGTCCTGTTTCTTTCGCTGACGCTCAGCTATCTGATTGAATCCCGCAGCGCCGAAGTGGATATTTATCTGGCCTTTACCGTGACCCTGTCGCTGCTGATTGTATCAAGCATTTTTTGGGGAGAGCCGCGTCGAGACTGGCTGTGGCCGGCCCTGGGGGCGTCAGCCGCACTGGGTACTCTGGCGAAGGGGCCGGTGGTGTTCTTTTTTGTGGTGCCGATGGCTGTCTGGGCGTTTTGGCTGTTTCCGGACAGACGCCCTCGGTTCGGATGGCTGCTGGGGGCTTTGCTTGTTTTTGCTGGGCTTTCCCTCTTCTGGCCATTTTTGCTGATTCAGCGCCTCGGTTTGAAGACGGTTCGGCAGGTTTGGTTTTCGGATATTCTTCGGAATGTAGAAGCCGGCGTAAACAGTCGGCGTCCGTTTTATTTTTATCTGACCCAGTTTCCGCTGGCAACGTTTCCCTGGTCAGTGCCGGCGGCGGCTGCTGTTTTTCTGCCTTTGTGGAAGGAAGTGCGTCCGGACAGAGATCTGCAGCGAAAAACACTTTGGCTGAGCTTAACTATAGCGGCGGCGGTGCTTTGTTTTTCCTTTGTGGGGAAAAAAAAGATTGATTATCTGGCGCCGCTGCTGCCGATGGCGGGGATTTTGACAGCGGCGGCATGGGGGCAAATCAGTCGAAATCTTCAGCAAAACGCTCCCTCTGCGCGGTTCAATCAGGGATTGCTTGTTGGCCAGGCCGCTCTTGTTATTTTGGCGGGACTGGCTGTAGCCGGATATGCTGTGTTTGACCCTTTTCGTAGGACGGTTTTTCTGCTGACTGCCGGCGCGGGGTTGATTTTGGGAGGGGCGGTTTCCATTTGGTTTCTTTTCCGAAAAAAACTGTCGGCGGTATTGATTTCTCAATCTGCCGGTCTGCTGGTCGGCGGGTATGTTCTTTTCTGTTTTCTGCTTCCGCGTGAAGATGTTCGGCTGTCGCCGGCGCGATTCTGTCAGCAGGTTCGCCAGGTCATCGGGGACAGTCCGATTGCTTATTTTGAGGGAAAAGATGAAACGCTTGTCTATCACCTGCGGCGTCCGATTCCGTCTCTGAGCGGCACCGAGCGGCTGGAGGAGTTTTTGCGGAGTCATCCGGACGGCTTCGTAATTGTGCGTGGGGAAAAGCTTGCTCAGGCCCGTCAGGCGGCACCGCATATCGTTTTTTTCTATCCGCTGGAAAAACGGGATATTCTGCTGCCGTCGCTGCGTGCTTCACGATTGGATGAGGATGACCAGGAACCGGAAGACGTTTCAGGCGAGATTGGGAATTATTCGGGGCTGTATATTCTGACGGCGAAAGAATGGCCGTCTGCACCGGTTGAGTATCCGTCTGTGGAAGCCGTTTTTCCACCGTGGCTGACGATGGAGCTGCTGTGGGTTGTGTTCGGTTTGGCGGCCCAGACGCTTTTCTTTCTGCGGTTTTTTGTCCAGTGGATTGCTTCAGAAAAAGCCGGTCAAAGTGTGGTACCGGTGGTGTTTTGGTGGTTCAGTCTGGCCGGCGGTCTGATGTTGCTGGTATATTCGCTTTACCGCCGGGACCCGGTTTTTATTTTCGGTCAGTCCGCCGGTGTGTTTATTTATCTGCGAAACCTGTGGCTGATTTACAAGCAGCGGCTGGCGGAGGTTTCGTCGGAGCCGAGTCTTTCGGCAGAGGACTCGGAGGGACGCCGTTCGGATGCAAAAAAGCCGGCCGCGGAGTCAAACTGATATGAGTCCTGTCGAATTATCGCTGGTGATTCCCGCCCGCAATGAAGAGGAAACGGTTGGACCGCTGCTGAAGCGGATACGAGAGGTTTTCGAGAAGTCCGGTCTTTCCTTTGAGGTGATTCTTGTCGATGACGGAAGCACGGACCGAACGCTGGAGATTCTGAAGGCCGAACAGAAAACGACGCCCTGGCTGCGGATTCTCAAACTGGACGGCCCCCACGGCCAGACGGCGGCGATGTGGGCCGGTTTTCAGGCGGTTCGGGGCCGGATTGTTGCGACGCTGGATGCGGACCTTCAAAATGACCCGGCGGAAGTCCCTCGTCTGATGGCTATGCTCGACAAAGCCGATGCCGTGTGCGGCTGGCGGCAGAAGCGGCAGGACCCCTGGCTTCGCAAGGTCTCCACGAAAATCGCCAACTTTGTCCGCAACAAGCTGACCGATGAAACGATTCACGACTCGGCCTGTTCGCTGAAGGTTTACAAGCAGTGCTGTCTGGAACGGCTGCCGTTTTTTGAAGGGATGCACCGATTTATGCCCACGCTGGTCAAAATGCAGGGATATCGAGTCATCGAGGTGCCTGTTTCGCACCATCCCCGATACGCCGGACGGGCCAAATACGGGGTCTGGAACAGACTGTTCCGGGCATTTGCAGATTTGCTGGCCGTTCGATGGATGAAAAAACGCTTTATCCGCTGCCGGGCGGAAGAAGTATCTCCGCATTCATAAGAACCCTTGCTTGATGGACCGCATTCACACCGGTTTGAAAGAGAGACTAAGGAATCTCATCCAGACGCCAGTCGTAGTTAATCATTTTGAAGGTCACCGGCGTGGTTTCAAGAAATTGAATTTCTTCGGCGCTTAGATAACGTGCTAAAAAGTTCAGCCAGGCCCGCTGAAGCCCCGGATAGTCCCGAAACCGCCGGATAGAAGCGTATTCCGATTCCAGAAAGACTGTTCGTTTGGTCTGGAACAGCACGGACAGAGAGACGGTTTGTTCTTCCCGGTTCAGCGAATACCCCTGCGGACTGAACAGATACCTGCGCACCTGGTCGTCCAGCTGCTGGTCCAGTTTGCTGCCTCGATAGGCCTCATTGCGCTGGCGTCCTCCGCCCACACTGGCATAAGACAGGACAAAACAAACCCGCGGGTCTTTGGTGCGGGCCAGCAGAAATTCCTGCTCAATCTCTTCCAGGTTGTACTGAAGACCCTGCACCCAGAAAAAATTCTTTGTCCAGGGGTTGGAGATCTGCATGATGCTGTTGCTGGGATAGCGAATCATATACCATTTCGGCTGAATCGGATAATTGTCTATAATCAGCTGCAGGGTGCACAGATTGTACACGTTAATCCAGAAGGCCGTTTTGTCGTTCTGACTGAGAGCCATCAGGTGCAGGGGATTGATTTCTTTCAGCAGCCGCATCGCCGGCAGCAAATCCAGCCGATTTCTCCGCAGGGCGGCGTACTTGACCAGTCCGTTTTCCGTCACATAGGTGGAAAAAATGCGGTCACATAGGTCAAAAAATTCCGGAATGCGGCTGTCCGACTGTTCGTCGACGATAGAAGAATGATTGCCTGTCCCATTTCCGTTTTCCGACGGGCTGTTCGGTTCGGCGGAAGGTGGGCTCTGTTTTTCAGACGGGTTAGGCGGGGAATTCGGTTCGTTGGTTTTTTCCTGCCCGAACACAGACGACCCAAACGTCAGAAGGACGGCAGGCAAAAAAAGCATAAAAAGACAAAAACGTGTCTTGTTCATCGGCTTAATACCCATTCTTTCTATTAGCAATATACGTCTTGGAACCGTTCTTTCAATTTTTTCCTGAGAAGAATCAATGATTTCGACTCGTTTACTTTGTCGGTTAAAAAACCCTTCTGTTTGAGGTGCTTTCCCGTCTTTTTCATTATCGGACTGGAAAAACTTCGAAATTGGACCTCTCCTGTGGCTTAAATCCTTGACAGAACAGCTTCGGCGGGCTATCCTTTGCGTACTCTCGTATATTGTGGATACAGTAAATTCGTTTTCTGAAGGTGCAAGCCGATGAAAAGGGTCTTTTTCTTTCTGACCGCAGGGGTGTTTGCTTCATTCGCACAGGCCGTCGTTCCCACAGAGGCCGTTACGGCCGTACGAACCAAAGCCGAGTCCGCAACAGCCATCTCCGAACAAGACAAAGCCGAAATCGACAAGTTCATTTTGGCTGCCTTAAACGAGATGTTTCTGGCCGAGCAATCCGAAGAAATGGCCAAAACACGCCGGCAGATTGTGGAGCAGAAAGGCACAAAAGACTTAAGTTTGTATGCCACCGCTTATGTAACCATTCTTCGCGATCGTCTTCGGACCCTGGCCCAAACCTCTTTGGAGCGAATTGACGACTCGGCGCGCCGTCGGCTGGTCCGTCTCAATTTGGCTATTTTAATTGCCGAGCTGCGTAGTTTGCTTCTGACGGAATTCGGCGTTCTCTGGTCGCAGGATGAAGATGCTGTAGTACGCTACTGGGCGGTTAAGTCTTTGACGGATCCGGAAATCGCCAAACAGCTGAATTCGGAGACAACCGCCGATCCCGAGGTGACCCAGAAGATTTTTGAGACACTCCGGTCGCTGATTCAAAAGGAGCCGCTGCCGGAGATTCTGGCGCTGACGGCCGGCTTTGCAGCGGCTTGGCAGGATGCCCGTTCCGGGGAACTGCTTGAGCAGCTGACGGCTCGGCGGCTGAATGACTATACGAAGTGTCAGGAAAAAAGTGCCTGGCTGGATGGACGCATTCTGACTGCCCTGACGGAGAAGTATGTGTCGGCAAAAGTGCCGGAGGAGAAAACCGCCGCCGGCCGGCGTTTTGTACTTTTGCTGAGCGCTGTCATGCAGCGATGGCTCCAGAATGAGGCCGCCGGCGGAAAAAATCTTTCGGAAGAGGCCCGCACCCAGCTGATTACGGTGATGGCGGAGACGGAAGACCGTCTGCTGCCGAAGCTGGAGATTTCGACTCCCGGTATTCGCCGGGCTTTTGAACGAACCGGAGGATTGCAGGCGGTTTATGAGGAGCTGATGGGAACGGTCAGCCGTCGCGGAACGCTGCCGACGCGGCTGGGAATTGATTTCGGGCGGGATGCAGACGGTCGGCCTCTGACGGTTCCTCCGACGCTGCCGAACTGCTTTGCGTCGCCGGCCGCTTCTTCCGCCGGGTAGTCGAAATGCATTTCTGTCCTCCTTCCCGAGAGGCCCCAAAGGAAATGAGCCGTGGATCGTTTGAAAACGCAGCCGATAACCGAACCGATTCGCTGGAAACGAAGGGGGATGTTCGGCGTGCTGATTCTGGGGCTGCTGGCGGCATCCTGCCGGCCCAAAGATTCGTCTTCTCGTTCTGAAATTCTTTTCCAGCAGCGTTCCCGGGCCAAGATTCAAACCCTCGACCCGGCCCAAATCGGCGATGTGCCCACCGATGAGGTTTCACGCGAATTCTTTGAAACGCTGTATTATTATCATTATCTCAAGCGTCCGTACGAATTGGTGCCGCAGCTGGCCGCTGCGATGCCGGAGGTTTCCGAAGACGGCTGCACCTATGTCATTCGGATTCGTTCGGATGTTTATTTCCACGATGCTCCCTGCTTTCCGAACGGCAAAGGCCGCAATGTGACGGCAGAGGATTTTATCTACGCCTGGAAGCGGATCGCCGATGTCAAGACCGCCAGCAAGAACTGGTGGATTTTCGACGGGCGGATTGTCGGCCTCAATGAATTCCGCGAGTATTCCAAAACCTGTGAAAAAGGGCGGGTGGATTATACCCGGCCGGTGGAGGGGCTGGAGGCGGTCGAGCCGTATGTCTTGCGGATACGGCTGATTCGTCCGTGGCCGCAGTTGATTTACTGGCTGGCCCACGTGCCGACGGCGCCGATGGCCCGCGAGGCGGTGGAGTATTATGGGGATGAGATTCGAAACCACGCCGTCGGCACCGGACCGTTTGTTCTGAAGAAGTGGGTCAAAGGCAGTTATATCGAGGCCGTCCGCAACCCTTCTTACCGCCCCGATTTTTACCCGAATGAAGGGATGCCCGAAGACATGGAACAGGGCCTTTTGGCGGATGCGGGTCTGCCGGTGCCCTTTATTGACCGGATTATCTGGCGCATCATCGAGGAAGACCAGCCCCGCTGGCTGATGTTTATGCGGGGGCGGATTGATATCAATTCCATCCCGAAGGACAATTTTGGACAGGCCGTTGCCTTCGGCAAGACCCTGACGGAGGAGATGAAGCGAAGGGGGATTCGGCTGCAGACGTTTATTGAGCCGAATGTGTTTTATGTGTCCTTCAATATGAGCGACCCGATTCTGGGCAGAAATAAGCCGCTCCGGCTGGCCATCAACTATGCGATAGACCGGGAAAAATTCATTGAGCTGCTGATGAACGGCCGGGGGATTGTCGCCCATGGATTTATTTCACCGGCGATGGAGGATTATGACCCCAATATCGTGCAGGTTTCCCGTTCTGTTTTTGACCTGGAGAAAGCCCGCACCTGGCTGCGCGAAGCCGAGCGGATTCACGGCGGCCCGATTCCGCGGCTTCGGCTGGCGGTCGGCGGCACCGATACCACCTATCGCCAAATCGCTCAGTATTTTCAGCGAAATATTCAGGAAATCGGTCTTCAGGTTCAGATTGAGGTGTTCGACTGGCCGACCTTTTTGGAAAAGATGCGCACCAATCAGCTTCAGCTGATCGGCGGGACCGGCTGGATGGCCGATTATCCCGATACGGAAAGTTTTCTGCAGGTGTTTTACGGTCCGAATGCTCCCTGGCCCAACAGCAGCAATTATTCCAGCCCCGAATTTGACCGGCTGTATGAGCAGATTCGGGTTCTGCCGCCTTCGCCGGAGCGGACCCGCTTGTATCGGCAGGCCGAGCGGCTGGTGATTGAGGATATGCCTGTGGCCTTTGTGTATCACCGCATCGGGTATATTCTCTATCACGACTGGATCGGAAATTTCAAGCCGAACGCCTATAAAGCCGAATGTATGGGAGGAGGATTCGCCAAGTATTATCGAATCGATGCGGACAAGCGTCGTGCCTATTGGAAGCAGTACGAATGAAAAAAAGAATCGTTCAAGTTCGTCCGGCTGCCGTGACTGTACTGGTCCTGGCCGCCTGTTTGACGGCCGGCTGCCGCAGGAGACCGGATTCCTCCGCTTCGGAACGGATGGTCATCCGGGTGCCGATGTTTTCCAAGATTCAGACGCTCGACTGCGGCAACCTGACGGATGTCTATTCCATCGGGGTGGCCTCGCAGATTTACGAATCCCTGTATGAATATCATTACCTCAAGCGTCCGGTGGAACTGGTGCCCTTGCTGGCCGAAGGGATGCCGGACATCAGTGAGGACCATCTGACCTATACCATCCGCATTCGAAAAGGCATTTTTTATCACGACGACCCGTGTTTTCCCGACGGCAAAGGGCGGGAGGTCAAAGCAGGGGACTTTGTCTTTGCCCTCAAACGCATCGCCAACGTCAAATATATGAGTCAGCGGTGGACCGACTGGAACGGACGCATTGTCGGTCTGGATGAGTTTCGCGAATACACCAAGGGGTTTCGGCGGGAGTCGGATGTGGATTACAGCGCGGAGGTGGAAGGGCTGCGGGCTCTGGATGATTATACGCTCCAGCTGAAGCTGACCAAGCCCTGGCCCCAGCTGATTTGGTATCTGGCCTCCGCTGTGACGGCCCCGGTGCCGCGCGAAGCCGTGGATTATTACGGCAAAGACATCCTGTATCATCCCGTCGGCACCGGTCCGTTTCGCCTCAAGGTCTGGGAGCGGGGGTTTTATATCGAACTGGTTCGCAATGAAAAATGGCACGGCGGAACCTATCCGACGGAGGGTGAGCCGTCCGATTGGGAGAACGGCTATCTGGAGGACGCCGGCAAGCCGCTTCCGTTTGCGGATGCGATTGTGTACCGCATCATTGAAGAGTTTCAGCCCGCCTGGCTGATGTTTCTTCGCGGCGATTTGGACATTATGCAGATTTTTAAGGACAACTTCGCTCAGGCCGTGAACCCGGATACCCTGACGGCGACCCCCGCAATGGCCGAACGCGATATTCGGCTGCTCGTTTTTGACGACCCATCGGTTTTCTGGATCGGTTTCAATATGCAGGACCCTGTTCTGGGCCGGAATAAGCCGCTCCGGAAGGCCGTCAGCCGGGCGATTGACCGCCAGGCCGCCATTCGCCTGTTTTTCAACGGCGTGCACAAGGTCGCACACGGCTATCTGCCGCCGGGGCTGGAGGAATATGACCCCAATATTGTCCATACCGATTATGCCAAATATGACCCCGCGGAAGCCCGTGCGCTGCTTCGGGAAGCGCAGCGGATTCACGGCGGGCCCATTCCTCCGCTGACCATCGCTATTCCGGGTACGTCGAATCTGGACCGTCAGATTGGGCAGTTTCTGCAGAAATATCTGGCGGATGTCGGCCTGCAGCTTCGCGTGGATTATATGGACTGGCCGACCTATCTGGACGGGCTGAACAAGGGCAAACTTCAGATTTTCTTCAGCGGGGCCAGTCCGAGCATTCCAGACTCCCTCGATATGCTGATGGGATTCTGCTCCTGGAACTGGGGCTACGGCGGCAACCATTTCTTTTATTCCAATCCGGAATTTGACGCCCTGTACCGGCAGGCTGAGCCGATGTTCCCTGGGCCGGAACGAACCCGCCTGTGCCGTCAGATGGAGCGGATTATGCTCGAAGACTATCCGGCTGTTTTTCTGAATCACTGCGTTGCGATTGCAATTATTCACGGCTGGTACAAAAACGCCAAGCCCCATGAGTTTTCCTATAATACCGCCAAGTACAGAAGGATTGACCTGGACAAGCGAAACCGGTATAAAGAACTCCTGAACGAGCTCAAAAAGAAACCCAAATGACTGTCTATATCATTCGAAGACTGCTTTATACGATTCCGATTGTCGTCGGCGTGCTGTTGCTGACGTTTTTTCTCTTTTCCGTTGTCGGCGGAGATATTTCCCAGCAGATTGCCGGCAAAAATGCCGATGCGGAAACCATCGCGGAAATCCGCCACGAGTACGGGTTCGATAAGCCGCTTTTCTGGTCGCTGGACAGTCAGTTTATTGACCATTTCCGCAAGGCCCTGACGTTCAATTTCGGACGGGCCCTGGACCGAGAAAAAATCAGCGACAAAATCCTCCGGGGCGTCGGCCCGTCTCTGTCTTTGACGGTTCCGATGTTTCTGGGGACGCTGGTCCTGTCGATTTCGCTGGCCCTGATGGTGGCGTTCGTCCGGGGCAGCTGGCTGGATGTGGCGGCGGTGGTGCTCTGCGTAGCCGGAATGAGCATCCCGTATCTGAGTTTTATCATCTACGGCCAGTATATCTTCGCCTACAAACTGGGGATGTTTCCGATTATGTATATGCCCGAAGAGTCCCTTCTGACCAGTCTGACGCTGCCGGTGCTGATCGGCATCGCCGCCGGTCTGGGCGGCAATCTTCGGTTTTACCGCACGATTGTGCTGGATGAAATGCGAAGCGATTATGTGCGGACGGCCTTTGCCAAAGGGCTTTCCACCTCCAAAGTCCTTTTCAAGCACGTGCTCAAGAACGCCCTGATTCCGATTATTACCAGTGTAGTTCTGTCGATTCCCTATCTGTTTTTGGGTTCTCTTCTGCTGGAGCGGTTTTTCGGAATCCCGGGTTTGGGTTCACTAATGATTGAGGCGATTGCCTCCCGCGATTTCTTTATTATCAATGCGATGACGTTTATCTTTTCGCTGCTGATTGTGGTCTTTACCTTATTGACGGACATCTGCTATGCCTGGGCCGACCCGCGAATCAAACTCGAATAATTCGTCCTTTCAGCCGGGGACTGAAGAGCATATCCCGCCGGGCCGCTCTTTGTGGGCGGATGGGATTCGCCGTCTCCGCAAGCAGCGGCTGGCCGTCGTCTGTTTTTGGATTATTGTCTTCTATTTCGGGCTGGCTGTCTTTGAATGGATTGCGGAGGCGTGCAAGTGGGAAAGCCCGGCGTTTATTCGCTGGAATGAGATTGTCGGCCCATCCTATCAGAAGCCGATGGTTCCGTATGAGTGGACGACGGCGGACGGCAAAACCGAAATCCGCCGCGAATGGATGGGGACGGATTTTATGGGCCGCTCGACCTTCCGCCGAACGCTGTATGGGGCCAAGACCTCCATTACAGTGGCCCTTTTTGCATCGCTGATTAGTCTGGCCATCGGCGTGCCGCTGGGGGCCGCCGCCGGCTATTTTCGCGGCCGGCTGGATGAACTGATTATCTGGCTGATTTCCACCCTCAGCACGATTCCCTATCTGCTTTTGCTGATGGCCTTTGCCGTGGTGCTGCGGGATAAGACCGTTTTCGGACTGGAGCTGCGGGGCATTACGAGTGTCTATCTGGCGATGGGGCTGACGTCCTGGGTGGGCATCTGCCGGCTGATCCGCGGAGAGTTTATCAAACGCAAGGAGAGTGAATATGTCCTGGCGGCCCGCGCGACCGGCTGTTCCAATGCCCGCATTATCTTTTCCCATCTGCTGCCGAATGTATTTCACATTATTATCATCGACTTGTCGCTTCGGTTTGTCCATTTCATCCATGCCGAGGTGATTTTGAGTTTTCTGGGACTGGGCGAGACTGACAAACCCAGCTGGGGCGCGATGATTGATGCGGCCCGGGCGGAACTGGCCCGCGATGTCTGGTGGGAGATGACCGCCGCCACGATTGCCATCTTCCTGCTGTCGCTGGCCCTGAATCTCTTTGGCGATGCCCTGCGCGACTGCCTGGACCCCAAATTGAGGGTGGATTAAAATGACGGATACGCTTTTGTCCATTCAGAATCTTTCGACGCACTTTTCCACAGAGCAGGGGCTGGCCCGGGCCGTTCAGGAGGTCAGTTTCGATATCCCGCGCGGACAGACCGTGGCTCTGGTCGGCGAAAGCGGCTGCGGAAAAAGCGTTACGGCCCTGTCGATTCTGCGGCTGGTGCCCCAGCCGCCCGGACGGATCGTTTCCGGACGGATTCTTCTGGAACACCGCGATTTGCTTTCCCTGACGGAGTCTCAGATGCGGCGCATCCGCGGCAATGAGATTGCGATGATTTTTCAGGAGCCGATGACCAGTCTGAATCCGGTTTTTACCATCGGCAGCCAGATTGTCGAGGCCATTCGGCTTCACCAGAAAAAAACCGCCCGTCAGGCCCGTCAGGCAGCGGTCGACATGCTGGCCAGGGTGGGCATTGCCGACCCGCAGCGGCGGTTTGATGAATATCCGCATCAGCTCAGCGGCGGGATGCGGCAGCGCGTGATGATTGCGATGGCGCTGTCCTGCATGCCCAAGCTTCTGATTGCCGACGAGCCCACGACGGCCCTGGATGTGACGATTCAGGCCCAGATTCTCGACCTGCTCCGGCATCTGCGGCAGCAGCAGAAGATGAGTATTCTGCTGATTACCCACGATTTGGGGGTGGTGGCGGAAAATGCCGATTCGGTTGTAGTGATGTATGCGTCGCGGGTTGTGGAGTCGGCGCCGGTCGAGCCGCTGTTTGACAAGCCGCTGCATCCCTATACACGGGGACTGCTTCGCTCGCTGCCGCGGCTGAATGAACGGCGCGACCGTCTGGAGGTCATCCCCGGAACCGTTCCCAATCCGGTGGATTTTCCCTCCGGCTGCAAGTTTCATCCCCGCTGTTCCATCGGATGTCGAGACAAGCGATGCCGGACCGAGGAGCCGCCCCTGAAGGAAGTGATGCCGGGACGCCGGGTGGCCTGCTGGTATGCGGAAGGATACGGAGGATAAACGGATGGTGTCTGCAGAGAAGAAGCCCCTGCTGGAGGTTCAGGACCTCAAGACCTATTTTCCGATCCGAGTCGGTTTGTTCGGCCGAACGGCGGGTTTTATCCGCGCGGTGGACGGCGTCAGTTTTCGGATTGAGCCGGGGCAAACGCTGGGCCTGGTGGGCGAAAGCGGCTGCGGCAAAACGATGGTGGGGCGGACGATTCTTCGGCTGATTCCCGCCGTCGGGGGCCGGGTCTTTTTTGACGGGACGGATGTGCTGTCCATTCCGGCCGGCCGGCTCAAACCTCTCCGCCGTCAGATGCAGATTATGTTTCAGGACCCGTATGGGTCCCTCAATCCGCGGATGAATGTTGAGGCCATTGTCGGAGAGCCGCTGAAGGTTCACGGCCTGGCTTCCGGCCGGCAGCGCCGACAGCGGGTCGTCGAACTGCTCGAGCAGGTCGGTTTGTCCCGCCGCTATCTGGACCGCTATCCGCACGAGTTTTCCGGCGGGCAGCGGCAGCGCATCGGGATTGCCCGGGCCCTGGCCCTCGGCCCGAAATTTCTGGTCTGCGACGAGCCGGTCAGTGCGCTGGATGTGTCCATTCAGTCTCAAATCATCAATCTGCTGATGGACTTGCAGAAGCAGCTGAAGCTGACGTATCTGTTTATTGCTCATGATTTGGCGGTGGTTCGCCATATCAGCGACCGGGTGGCGGTGATGTATCTGGGACGCATTGTTGAGCAGGCGCCGCGGGATGCCTTGTTCGAACAGCCTCTTCATCCTTATACGCAGGCCCTGCTCAGTGCGATTCCCGTTCCCGAACCGGGCCGCCGCCGCAACCGCATCGTTCTTCGGGGTGAAGTGCCCAGCCCTGCCAATCCCCCTTCCGGCTGTCCTTTCCACCCGCGCTGTCCTTTGGCGGAACCTCGGTGTGCTCGGGAGGAACAAACGCTGCTCGAATATGGAAAAGACCGCTGGGCAGCCTGCTGGAAGGCGGGCACCCCGCTGGATTGACAAAAGTCGGGCAGGTGCATACAATAGAGGAGAAAGGAAAACAGCAAACCTATGGAAGCTTCGAACCGGCTTACGCTGACGGAACAGGATGGAGCGGCGATTGCGACCCTGAATGCGGAGTCGGTCAATTTGGCGGAACTGGAGATAATCGCCGGTGCGCTCCGCGACTATATCGCCTCCCGTCGTCCCCCGCGTTTGATTATCGATTTGGGCCGGGTTCGTTTTCTTTCATCGATGATGCTCGGCCTGCTGGTGGATACCTGGCGGCGTCTGAGAGAATACGGCGGGCGCATGCGAATCTGCGGTCTTCAGCCCCATCTGATGCGGGTTTTCCGTGTGACCCATCTGGACCGAATCTTTGAGTTCTCTCCGGATTGTACCCAGGCGTTGGATGCGTTTCGTCAGAACCCATAAGGGTTCTTTGCGTAGAAAAAGAGTTGATATGGAAAGGAGCCGACCGTGTATCTGGACACCCAATTTTCGATTTTCATGGTCAATAAGCCCGGTGTGCTGGCCCGTATTTTGAAGGAAATCGCCGAAGCCAAAATCAACATCGTGGCCCTGACCATGACCGATTCGTATGAGCACGGCGTGATGCGTCTGGTGGGAGACGGTGCCGACCGCGTGCGGGCCGTCCTCAAGCGGCTCAACCTCCAGTTCAGTGAAACGGAGGTGCTTTGCGTAAATCTTCCAAACCATGCCGGTGTGCTGGCGACGGTCACGGGCAAGCTGGCCGATGCCCATATCAATATTTCGTATGCCTACTGCACGGCAGGCGCTCGCGGCGGACGCACAACCGGTGTTCTGAAGGTCGCCGATGTGGCCAAAGCGATGAAAGTCCTCGAAGGGCATGTTGAGCCGAAAAAGAAGAAAACCGAACAGTCTGTCCGGCGCAGCCCGACGGTCCGGCGGTAATCGGTCTGCTCATCTTTTTTGGAACAGGAATGGTCGCGAAAGGATGGGTCTTATGAAAAAGGGTATCTTGTCTCTGTTCTTTTTTACCGGATTGGCATCTGTGTTGGTATCGGGGGTTTTTGCTGCCGACTGGCCTCAATGGCGCGGTCCGGGGCGTGACGGAAGAGTACAGGATTTTTCCGCTCCTTCCCAGTGGCCGGCGGAACTCAAACAGCAGTGGTCTGTGCCCGTCGGACAGGGGGTAGCCACTCCCGCCCTTGTGGGACAGCGGCTGTATCTGTTCACCCGGCAGGGCAATGAAGAAGTGATTTTGTGCCTTGATGCTCAAACCGGAAAAGAAATTTGGTCCAACCGCTATGAAGCCGCCGCAGTCACCGGGGCTCCGGGACGATTTCCGGGTCCCCGCAGTTCCCCGGCCGTCGGGGAAGGCAAGGTGGTCACCCTCGGCGTCGGCGGCGTGGTCTCCTGTCTGAATGCGGAGGACGGGAAACTCCTGTGGCGGACCGACCCCTATTCCGGGGCTGTTGTACGGTTTTACACGGCTGTTTCGCCTTTGATAGCCGAAGGAATGGCGATTGTTCAGCTGGGCAAGGAAGAGAACGGCGGCGTCATCGCCTATGATTTGAATTCCGGTCAGCCCCGCTGGCAGTGGACGCAGGAAGGGCCCGCTTATGCTTCACCGGTTCTTCTGACTGTCGAGGGGAGCCGGCAGGTGGTCGCATTTACCGACAAGAAACTGGTCGGACTGGCCCTGGGCGACGGTGAGCTTCTCTGGGAGCTGCCGTTTCTGCCGCTGGAGCGCTCCTATAATTCCGTCTCACCGATTGTTGATGGACAGACTGTTATCTATTCCGGCGCTCAGCGGGGCACGTTTGCCGTTCGAGTGGAAAAGCAGGGAGAGGGGTTTTCAGCCCGCTCGCTCTGGGAAAACAAGGAAGTGTCCGCCAAATACAATACCCCCGTTCTTCATCAGGGCTTTCTCTATGGTCTTACGGACAATGGGTATCTGTTCTGCCTGAATGCCTCCGACGGCACGCTCGGCTGGCGCGGCCAGACCCAGTATGACCGCGGCGGTTTCGGAGCCATTGTCGATGCCGGTTCGGTTCTGATGTTTTTGTCGCCGACCGGCGATTTGGTTGTGTTTGAGCCCAATCCGAAGGAGTTTAAGCAAACCGCCTCCTATAAGGTTTCCCAGACGCAGACCTATGCGCATCCGGTCCTTGCGGGCGGCCGCATCTACATCAAAGACCAGGAAAACCTGATTCTCTGGACACTGGAATAAGAGAAGGAGTTTATCGTACGCCGGTGTAAAACGCCGGAGGTTTTTCGCCCATTCGGTTGGTCAGCGTGCCGATGCCTTCGATGGTGCATTCCATCACATCGCCGGGCTGCAGATAGCGTCCGGTTGCGGCGCCGACCCCGTGCGGCGTGCCGGTGGCAATCACATCCCCCGGCTCCAGCGTCATCAGGTAGCTCAGGAAGGAAACGATTTCGTAAACCGTATAAATCATTTCGGCGGTGGAGGCGCTTTGCCGCACTTCCCCGTTGACTTTCAGGGTCATCGGAAGATTCTGCGGGTCGGCGATTTCATCCGCCGTAACCATCCACGGCCCCAGCGGCAGAAAATCGTCCGACCATTTGCCCATCAGCCATTCATAAAAATCCTTTTCGCCGCCCGCTTCTTTTTTCCGTCCGAAAGTGACCGACCGCGCCGAAATATCATTGGCAATCGTATAGCCGGCAATCACATTTTTGGCTCGTTCCGGTGAGAGAGCACGAGCCGTTTTTCCGATAATGACCGCCAGTTCAATTTCGTAATCCACTTCCTCGCTGTACAGAGGCCACAGAATCGTTTTCTGATGGCCGCAGGCCGCTGTCGGAGGCATCATAAACGGTCGAATGGGACTTTTTTTGCCCGTCAGATTCGGCAAATCCTTATACCGGCCCGTTTCCTGAATGTGCTGCGGATAGTTTCCCGCCAATGCCAGAATCTTGTTGGGCTTGGGGATCGGAGCCAGCCACATCAGGTTGTCATAAGGGATTTTTTCTGTCGGCCGCTCCAAAATCTTCTGGAGCGTTTCCATTGCACCGGCCCCTTTAATCAGGATTTCCTTGACGCTGTGAAGGCGGTTTTTCGGGTTGTCCTGAGTGGCGGTTGGAATGTCAATAAACCCTTCCGGCGTTACAATTCCGCATGTAACGCGGTTGTTGTAAAAACAGGAGGCAAGCTTCATTCCCGACCCTTTCGAATAAAGCCGGACCCTCCGCGAGCCGCAGGAGGTCCCTACAGGTTTTTATTTTGGCGTTTTTTTAGCAGCGTTCGGATTCCTCCGAAAAAACTTTGTTTTCTCCGTATCTACCCTATAATCTATCGGATAGCATTTCAAGCAACTTTTGGGAGAATCTTCATGAATTGTTTAAAATCAGCTGCAGGGGGGCGGAACCGTTGTGAGAAAAAGAGGAGGAACTATGGACAAATGCAGTCTTTTATCGATTCCTTCTTTTTAGGGGCTCTCGGAATAGTTCTCGCATCTTTTGGCACAGCTTTGTCTCAGGGCCGGGAAGTGCCGGCTCAGGAGACGCTTCAAGAACCTTCATTGCCGCAATGGCTAAAGGATGCTAAATTCGGCATTCTTGTCTGCTGGGGGCCTTACAGTGTACCTGCCTTTGATAACGAATGGTATTTTCGGAATATGTATCTCGAAGGCCATCCGGTTTATCGGCATCATCGGGAAAAATACGGAGACCCATCCGTATTCGGATATAAGGATTTTTTCCCGCTTTTTAATGCGGAGTACTTTAACGCCGAAGAATGGGCGGCCCTGATGTCGGAGGCGGGGGCCCGCTTCGGCGGTCTGGTGGCCGAACATGCCGACGGGTTTTCGATGTGGGCCAGCCGAATCAACCGCTGGAATGCAATGGATTTAGGGCCTCGGCGAAATATTGCCGCCGAATTATCCGCTGCGATGCAAAAACGCGGACTGAAGGCAGTGCTGAGCTTTCATCATTCGTCCAATCTTCTTCAGAACACGTTTCTCACCAAAGAAGGATGGGATACGGCAGACCCTCAATATGCGGACCTTTACGGAAAGTTTCTTGACCCGGTGGTCGGTTTTGAGCGATGGCTGGTCAAAATCCAGGAGGCCGTCCAGACCTGCCGGCCGGACCAGATTGTCTTTGAATCCGGTCTTGACGGCATCCCGGATGCTTACAAACGCCGCATGGCCGCCTTCGTTTCCAGTCAGCAGGGACAATTCGGCCAATCCATTATTGTAGCCGGACTGCCTCAGGATTTTCCCGCAGGCGCAGGGATTCCGATTCTGGAACCGGCACGCGTTCAGGCAATCCAAACCTCCCTGTGGCTCGCCCTCGACTCTATCGGAGCAAACAGCCGCTGTTTCACCGAGTCGCTGCAGTTGAAATCCGCCCAGGAGCTGATTTATGAATTGATTGATATCGTCAGCAAAAACGGGGTTCTGCTTTTGACCATCAGTCCCCGTGCCGATGGAACAATCCCCTCCGACCAGCAGCAGATTCTTTCCGAAATCGGGCGGTGGCTTCGGGTCAGCGGTGCGGCTGTTTATTCGACCCGTCCCTGGGACTTGTACGGAGAGGGCGGCTTTTCATCCTCTTTGAATGAGATGCCGGTTCGTTTTACATCTCAGGCGGGGACCCTTTATGTCATCACATTCGGCTGGCCGAAAAGCCCTTTGCGGCCCCAATCCCTGCAGGTGCGTGCCTCCGATTTACGCTCCAAAGTTACTCTTTTGGGCTTGTCTGATGCCTTGCCGTTTCGAGTGGACCGCAACCATCGGCTGGCAATTGATGTGCCTGACCTTGCCCCCTCGCAGCGTCCCTGTTCCTATGCCTGTGTTTTCAAATTGGAGGGGTTCGACATTCAGGCCGACCCCTTTTACGGCCCCGATGCCCTGGTGCTCGAAGCGGCCGCCGCACTGCTCGAAGGAGAGCGTCTTCACCGCCGAGAACACGGCGGTTTGAACTGGATTATCTGGGAAGACCCGCAGGAGAAAATCCACTGGCTTGTTCACGTTCGAAAGCCCGGGCGCTATGCCGTCCGACTGGAGGGCTCGGCCGCTATCGGTCCGGTTTCCCTGATGGTCTCCTGCGGCTCGGAAAAACTCCGTTTCGGATTTCCCCGAACGGACGACTGGGAGGACCTGCGGTTTGTGGAAGCGGGGACAATCCGTTTTCAGAGGTCCGGCGTCTATCATCTGACGCTTCAGACGCAAGACCTGAAAAACTGGCGTCCGGTGAATCTGTGCCGGATTCGTTTGACACCTCAATAGGAGCAGTGTATGAGAATCGCAAGACGTACATTCCTGAAACAGACTTTATGGGGATTGGGCGCTATTCTGCTCGGCTGCCGCCGAGGCGAGAAACATTCCCCTGCGGCATTCTGGAATCCGTATGAAAAGGTGCGGCTGGGCCGCACGCCTATCCGGCTGTCCCGCGTCGGTCTGGGAACGGGAATGCGGGCTTCCGGCCGGATGTCCAACCAAACCCGGCTTGGACAGGAGAAATTTACCGAACTGGTCCGCACCTGTCTGGACCGGGGGATTTCGTGGTTCGATGCGGCAGACCTGTACGGCAGCCATTCCTATCTGGCCGAGGCCCTCCGGGGGGTTCCGCGGGACCGGTATGTTCTGGTTTCCAAGATCTGGCTTCGGCCCAGAGGACTTCCGGAAGGACGGCCGACGGATACGGAGCAGGTCGTGCATCGATTTTTGCAGGAGCTTCGAACGGATTATATTGATTTGCTTCTGCTTCATTGCCTGGTTGAGCCGGACTGGCTGTCGCGGTATGAAAAGCAAATGGAGGTGCTGGTGCGTCTGAAGGAGAAAGGTCTCCTGCGGGCGCACGGTGTTTCCTGTCATTCGCTGCCGGCTTTGTCCGCCGCCGCTTCGCATCCGTGGGTTGAATCGATTCACGCCCGCATCAATCCGTTTGGTGTCCAGATGGACGGCTCGCCGGATGCTGTGGTTCCGGTTCTTCGGCAGGCGCATGAAAACGGCAAAGGCGTCATCGGAATGAAACTTATCGGCGAAGGGGCCTTCCGGAACAGTCCCGAAAAACGCGCGGAAACCATTGACTTTGTGTTCAATCTGGACTGTGTGGATGCCGTCACCATCGGATTTGAATCCCTCGAAGAAGAGGCCGATTTTGCTCGGGCCGTCCGGCAGACGCCGGTTCGAACCCTGCCGGCGGTGGTTTCGGTATGAACAAAAAAACACACTCCGGCTGCGTGAAGCCGGAGTGTGTGGTTGGGGTTTACCGCCCTGCAATCCAAATCAATTGCAGGCGGATTGCGGATAACGCTGACATTCAAGCCATTGAGCAGCGAACAGGGCGAAATCGGCCAAATCCACCTGGCAGTCACCGTTCAAATCAAACGCCGTCAGCGGGTCTTCCTCGTCTTCCATGCACACGAACTTGCTCGGTTCAAAATCCACATATAACTGGGCGATTTGAACCGGTGTCAGAGGATAACTGTAAATCCGCACGTCGTCAATAGCCCCGTCAATCGATTGTTCTGTAGCCCGTCCGCCGATGGAAAGCGGAGCCGCCGCCGGCGGAGCCCCCGAAATGTCCAGGGCAATCGTCTCGTTGTTGTCGCCGTCGGTGTAAATGGTGTAGGACGTTGTCTGCGGATTATAAACAGCTGTAATCATATGCCACTGGCCGTCGTCCAAAGCAATGTTCGGATTGCCGTCCGCCCAGTAGGCCGGGTCGTTGTTCGAATCAAAGAAAAAGACCGCCTGATTCCGCCAGGCCTTGTCCACACCGAACAGCCAGCCCGCTGTACCTGCATCCAGTTTGGAAACCGGAAGCCGCCAGCCGACCGCGCTGTTTTCCTTATACCAGAAGCTGATGGTAAAGCCGAGCGGATAGAAGTTGAAGAATTCCGGATTCTCAATTTGCACATAATCCGCCGTGTTGGCAAATACGATGGCATTGCCGTTGATGCCCGCTCCGTAGGTGTCAAGGCCGGTTCCGCCGCCGGCCATCGTTCCGTGATGCGCCGGAGCGCCGGGCACACTGGCCGAAACAGAATCCAGCAGACTGCCGTCAAACTTCCAGTGTCCCATCAGCCGTTTTGTCCACACCCAGGCTGCTTTCGAAGGAGCCGACGGAGTCAGACCGTTGTAGGCAATGCAGTAATATTGTCCTTCGTGGGCGACGGTGGGGGCCGTAATCGTCAGCGTGGTGGTTGTTGTGCCTGAATAAACGCTGTTGTCTGTCAGCGGAATGTCCGGAGTGCTCACCTTAAACCACTGATACGTATTGGCGACGTCGTTGGCGACAATGGAAAGGACCGCATTCGGTGAAGCGACCGTATTCACAGGGTCAACCAGAATCAGAGGCGTTGTACCCTTGGCGGTAAACGACCAAATCGGCCCCAAAATATTATTGGGATCACCCGACGGATTGGCATTTCCTGTGCCGTTGTCCAGTCCTTCTTCGATGCTCCAGTAATACTTGCGTCCTTCCGCCAGCGTAATCGTGTAAGAAACATCCGGGTTGTTCCAATCGGTATGGGGCACTTGTCCCGCCAGACTGAGGGATGTTTCGCTTTCCCCCACCCAGATATAGTGCATCCGAATCTTCGGATTGACCGGATAAACGTCGTTGGGGTCAACGCCCGCCTTCCAGTTCAGCTGCACCTGTGTCTGGGTCGGATTAATCAGCGTTCCGACGGACCCGTCCACGTTCTGCGGCAGGGGATTGGGGTCCCGGGCACAAAGCGGCGGAATCGCCGTCAGGATCATTCCGCCCGGAATTGTTTGCGTATCAACGACAATCGTCCCGCCTCCGCGGCTGCCCGGTGTAGTTCCGTAGGCCTTCAGGTATCCGTTGGCAATCCACGTCGGGATATTCGCACTTTGGTTCTGTCCCCGAAGAATCAAAGTCCCGTCCCAGATATCCAGACAGGTCAGCCCTCGTCCGGCGGTGTTGGCCGCCATATTCATTCCGTTGGTAATATCGATTGTGCCGCTGTAGAGGTTCAGAAAGCCGCCCAGCCACAGATAATCGCTGACGGTGACGGTGCTGCTGTCGTACACGTTCATCGTCACATACGGTGCGACGAACCACCAGTTGTCGCCCAGGCAGAGGTTGACCACGCTGAGCCGTCCGCCGTTGCGGATGTTGATGACCGAACGGGTAGCTTCGCTGGTGGCAACCGGGGCCATCACAAACCCCAGATGGGTGAGCGACCCGCCGTTAATGTTCAGGGTGGCGCCCCAGTTCGGCCCATGCAGGTCGGTGGGACGCACGGTGGTGCTGCCGCAGACAATATTGTCCTGCGCCCGAATGGTAACCGAGGGAGAAGCGGCTATGTAGCCGATATTGATGTTTCCGGTTACCGTCGGGTTGGTCGGCGGTACGCCGTTGGACCAGTTGCCCGGCGTGACCCACAGCCCGTCGCCGGCCGCTCCCGTCCAGTTGGTGTCCGCTGCCAGCGCCGGCATCACCAGCACGGCCGACAGAAGGAAAAAGGAAATGAAGCTTTTCATAACTGCGTCCTCCAAAAATGGTTCTAATCTTTCCGATTTTCAGCAGCTTTTCAGTAATACCGTTCTCTTCAATTTTAGTCCTGTCATTCCCGTCAATGCGGGCTTGTGTCATTCCCGCGCAGGCGGGAATCCAGTTTTTCTGTTTTTGCCTTTATCTGTTCTTCTGGCTCTGCCGCCTGAAAAGCAGAAACTGCTTTACGTCCCTATTGGATATCCTCCTGAGTCCAGCAAAAAGGGGCCGATGCCGACTGAAGGCACCGGCACCCTTTGAGTTCAATTATCCTTATCCTCTTTTGCGGAGCATCGTCAGTCCGCCCAGCCCCAGCAGAAGCATTGTTGCCGGTTCGGGAATCATTGCCGTAATCTGAACGCCGTTGGGGGTTTGTGAGACAACAACCTGTCCGGCGCCGCCGAAGGCCACCAATTGACCGCTGGTAATCCAGCTGAGGGCTTCCTGGTAGGGGTCCCGTCCTGCGGCAGACCCCTGAATGAGCATCATAGCATTGTTCCAGATGTCAATGCGGGCATACGGGCTTCCGTGGGCCGCCATATTCACCAGCCCGCCGATAGTCAGAACAGCATTGTCATACAGGTTGACCCGGCCGCCCAGCCACATCCAGCCGCGGGCTCTGGCTGTGCTCGTATCATACACATTCAGATTCGCATACGGAGCAGTCCAGAACCACCAGTTGTCGCCCAGCGCCAGTTCTCCGACCTCGAAGTATCCGCCGTTGGAAACATTGATGTTGGACGGTGCATCCGCCGCACCGATTGGAGCCGCTACAAAACCGCGATGAATAAACGTTCCGCCGTTGATGTTCAGCGTTGCGCCCCACTCCGGGCCCCAGAAGTCCGACCAAAAAGCACTGTTGCCGAATTCCGCCAGCTCTCCCACGCCTACATTGGCCACGGATGTGCTGCCGGCAAATCCGACACACTTGCCGCCGCCGTCGCCGGCCGGAAGCGTATCCGGAACCACCCCTCTGGACCAGTTGGCCGGATTATTCCACGAGCCCTGATTGCCCTGAATCCAGAAGTTGTGCTCATCCGCCCAAACGACGGCCGTCAGGGCAAGGATGAGTGTGCAGAAAACCAGTTTCCATGTTGTTTTCATCTGTCCATTCCTCCAAAAAAATTCTTTGTTTTTCCTTAGCTCTATCACACACTCCACACTTCACACGCTTTTCGAGCATTGTATGTTGTTATTATTCCGCCCGCAGATGCAGCTGGGGCAGTGCAAACAGCCCCCAGTCTCCGTCCAGCACGTAGGGCTGACCGTCAATCCAGAGGCATTTTTCGCGGCCGCCGTCGGTAACCGCCAGTGTCAGGAACCGGTCGCTTTCTTTCAGGTCCACGTCAATCGAATAAATTTCTGTTCCGTCCGCTCCGCGCCGGCAGAATCGAACCTGTCCGTCCACCAGCACCCAGAAGTCGGCATAGGGACTTCGCCGCGGCCCGTTTTCGCTGATGCCCGCCAGGGCTGTAAAGCGGCTGATTTTCAGATTCGCAAGCGTTCGGCGGATGGCTTCCAGATCAAAGGTAATTCCCAGATTGGCGTGCATGAAAATAGCCGGTTTATCCGCCGTTCCGTACACCTGCCCGTCCAGCCGAAACTGCGGACTGGACAATTCTACCGGGTCGGACAATTGCCCGCCGTTGGTAATTTCCGTCCAGAACTCCCCATTGGTTGCCGGGCACTCCTCGAAAACATCGCCCCGGGAACTGACAACGACGGGTTTGGAGCTCGGGTCAGGCACAAAAACGCCGTCCACAAAGGGATTCCACGGAACGAGTTCATACCGTCCGCTGCCCTTGATGCTGTAGCGGGGAGTGATTTTTTCCACTTTCTGTCCGTTCAGCGGGTCAATCCCGGCTTCAATCCGTCCGGTTCCGAATCCGCTGCCGCCGCCGACGATATCCGCCAGATTGACGTTTTGTCCTCTCCAGACAAACTGCGTCTGCGGATTCACACGCCGCACAAAGGCCTCTTTTTTCAGGGCAATATCCAGCACGTCACCGGCGGCGTTTACGGCTTTGGCAAAGCCTTCCCTGATTTCATATTGATTCTTGGATTCTTTGGCCGGTCCTGAAATCATCATAGTTTTTCCGGCCATCACATGCACTTCCATTCCGTCCGGGTCGGCTTTGATGCCGAACTCCGTACCCAAATCAATAATTTTTGAAAAGGGCGTACTGACGGTAAACCCGACGGCTGTTTTGGGGACGGAGGCAAACAGCCGGCCGGTGCGAAGCTGAATCTGGTCGTCAGTCAGAAGGGTAAAGTCGGCGGGACCTTCCAGCACTGCTCGGCTTCCGTTGTCGAACTGAATTACGGCGATTCCTTCCGCCAGCCGCAGCGGTTTAGACTGCGTGCTCAGACGCATTCCCTCGCGAAGCCCCCGCTCCGGGGAAGCCCAGCGGACATTCAGGGTTTCTGTCAGTGTGGCCACTTCCACGCCGCGTCCGGCAGGCCCGAGCAGGGCGTAAGAAATCAGCAGAATCAGTGCGGCGGAGGAAACGAGCAGGGAATACAAGGAAAGCCGGCTGACCCTGTAAGGAGGACCTGCGGCTCGGCCGGCGGCAGGGGGAATATCCGCTGGTTTCTCCATTTTCTCAATCGGAACGGGGGCGGCGGTTTGTTCGTTCAGGGCCAGTTCTCTCCAGAAGGCCGCATCGAGCGAGCTGCCGGACGGGTCTGTCATCGTTTCGGTGTGCGCCGGCTGAATCCCGCCGGGCTCGTGAAAGATGGCAATAATGGAAATCGTGCGTCCGTAATACCGCCGCGCTTCCGGATAGCTTTTCAGGAGAAAGCAGAGCCGGTTGAACTGCTCGTCGGTCAGCGTTCCGTCCAGCTCCATTTGAATCAGTTCAGCCAGTTCTTTTCGAATGGATTGGTTCATTCGACTGCTCCTTCCCGCCGAAGCGTATTTTCAATGCAGACCTGAAGGGCATCCTGAAGGCGGGCAAAGGCCTTGTACATCCCGAAAACCGGTTTGCCCAGCATGCTGGCAATGGCCTTAATCGTCATTCCGTCCTGATAACGGAGTCGAAGCAGTTTTTGGTTTGTTTCGTTTAGTTTCTGAAAGCAGTCTCGCAGGGCCTCAGTCAGAGCATTTGCGTCTTTCATTTCATCCAGGGTGGTGTCGGCCAGGTCCTTGAGCAGGGCGTCATCAAACTGGATTCTGGACCGTTTATGTTCGTTGAAGAATTTTAAAACCAAATTTTGCGCGATTGTGATTCCCCAGGCTAAAAAACTGCTTCCCTGTTGAAATTCGTCAAATTTTCTCCACATTACGGCGGCGGTTTCCTGCAGTAAATCGTTTGCATCCGTGTAGTTATGGACAGAGGAAAGGATATAGGCGTAAAAATTCCTCTGATATGTCATAAACAGTTGAAAAAACAATTCTTCTTTGGGTTTTTGGGTGTTTGACATCGTTTGTTTTGACTCGTTTTCCTGCATTTTGACGTTTCCTCCTTCAGTAATACCGCCGAAAAGGGCAGTTGGACAAAAATGAATCGTTTTTTTCGGAAATTAAAGGATTTTATCGTTCTTTTCGGCTTTTGGACTTGACAGAACGTGCCGAAAAATAGATAATGATAAAGTAAACGTTTACTGAACAGAACCATGGGGAGGCCGTCGGGGGCAGCCGTTCGATTCAGTAAAAAGTTCCGGGAGAAGAGAGATGGGAAAAATTGCCTACCTGCGTTCCATATTTCTATTCCCGTTTTTTATTGTCGGGTATTCTGCTGTATCCCTGCTGCCATCTGAAAAGAGGAGATGAATATAATGCGCCCTAAACAAATTCTTTTTCTGACCGCCTTTTTCCTTAGTTTTTCATCGCTGCTTTGGGCCGATGCCAACGTGCTGACCAATCCCGGATTTGAAAGCGGTACCACCGGCTGGGCAGCCCGAAGCTGCACTATCAGTGCCGTCACATCCCCGGTCCGCACCGGCACCTACAGTGCCCGCGCAACGGGGCGGACAGCAACCTGGCAGGGCATCCAGCAAACCCTGATGGATAAAGTAGTTGTGGGGCAGACCTATCAGATTTCCGGCTACGTCCGCGTCAGTACCGCCGGTTCTACGGTCAAAGTTTCCGTCCAAAAAACAGACGGGAACGGGACAACCTATACCAATGTGGCAAGCGGTACGGCAAACGACACCGGCTGGGTCTATCTGTCCGGCAATTACACCGTTACCGTCACCGGCACGCTCACGGAATTGTGGGTCTATTTCGAAGGTCCCGCCTCTGGAGTGGATTTGTATGTGGATGATGCCTCCGTTTACGGTCCGACGGCCGGCGATGATGCCTCCCTCCAGATATCGCCGGCGGCCCGCTATCAAATGATTGAGGGATTTGGGGCTGCCGGCGCCTGGTATGAAGGGATGCTCACCGGACATACTCAAAAGACGACCCTGTATAACCTCCTGTTCCGCGACCTCGGGCTGGATATCTACCGGGTTCGCAATACCTATGATCAATCCGGCGGTGCGGACTATATGAGCCGTTCGGCCCAAATTATCGCCGCCGGTCAGGCCGCCCTCGGCCGTCCCCTGAAAGTCCTGCTTTCCTGCTGGTCGCCGCCGGCCTACCTCAAAAGCAATGGAGATACCGCCAACGGCGGCACCCTCATCGGCGGCCCCTCCAATTATGCCTATGACCAGCTGGCCGACTGGTTTGCCGACAGCATCACCGCCTGGAATAATCTGGGAGTGAATATTGATTATCTCAGCATCCAGAATGAACCGGACTGGACGGCCTCCTGGGATACCTGCCGGTATGAACCGAGCGAAACCTCAACCTATGCCGGCTACAACAAGGCCTTTCAGGCCGTTTACAATAAACTGTATGCCCGCTTCGGCACGGCCATGCCTAAGATGCTGGCTCCGGAGACCACCGGTTTGTACGGCGCCGCCGGCAGCAGCCCTTCGGCCTACATCTCGGCTTTGTTCAATCAGGACCAGGTGTACGGGTATGCACATCATCTTTACAACATCAATGCCGGCGATAATCCCGATGCCTATCTGACGGCGATGCAGAACTTCCGGACTCAATGGGGCACCAAGCCGCTTTTTCAGACGGAATACGAAAAGGCCACCGGCAGCTGGCCCGACGCTTACAATATTGCTTTGCTTATGCACAATGCTTTGACTGTTGAGCAGGTCAGCGCCTATCTGTATTGGGATTTATTCTGGGGCTCTGAAGGCGGGCTGATTACGCTCAACTCCACTTCCACCTATACCATCAACTCGGACTACTGGGGTTTTAAGCACTTTTCCGGCTTTATTCATTCCGGCTGGCAGCGGATTGGAGCATCTTCGAATTCGCCGCTGCTTCGTGTTTCCGCCTACATCAGCCCTGACGGCCAGAACCTGACCGCTGTTCTGATTAACACCAGCGACAGCATTACGGTAAATGCGTCTCTTGCATTTTCTGATTTTACCGTCAACGGCGGAACTATCTATCGGACTTCGCAGACGGAAAATTGTGTCAACCTCGGCGCTTATACCGGCGGGCCGCTCTCTGTCCCGCCCAAATCCGTCACGACACTGGCCCTGACCGGCTACACAGGCCCGCTGCGAACCTTGACGGTTTCCTCTTCCGACGGCGGGGCTGTATCCGCACCGGGAGAAGGAAACTTTACCTATTACAATGGAACGGTTCTTTCGATTGCCGCCTCCGCAGACGCCTCCTGGCGGTTTGTTCAGTGGACCGGCACAGCCGTCGATGCCGGCAAAGTTGCGAATCCTTTCGCCGCTTCCACCACAGTTACTGTAGATGGCGATTATACCCTTTATGCCTCCTTCGAATACGATCTGATGCCTCCGTCTCCGCAGCCGGCCTGGCAGCTTCCGCCGACGGCCGAAGGACCAACCCGCCTGGCGATGACCGCCGTTTCCTGTATGGATGACAATCCGCCGGTGGAGTACTATTTCGAATGCCTGACCGAGCCCTCTTTGTCCAGCGGCTGGCAGACCTCACCCGCTTACAGTATCAGGTGGCTCTCTCCGGCTTCGGAATATGTTTTCCGATTCAAAGCCCGCGACAGCGCCGCCGCACAGAATGAAACAGAGTGGTCTTCGCAGATCTCTGTGATAACCGAAAATCCCCGTCTTCCCGTTCAAATCCTCAGCAATTGGCAAAGCGGTCTGTCCCATACGGCGACGGCCGGCTCCAATCGCCTTCTGGTCTTTACCGCCCACGCCGAAGCAAGTGCATCCCTTTCGCTCTCTTCTGTGACGTACGGCGGTGTCCCGATGCTCAAAATTGCCGAACGGGAGCACGGAACAACCACACGAATTTATGCGGCCGCCTTTATTCTTAATGAAGCCGGCATTGCCGCGGCCTCCTCCAGTACGTTTGTTCCAACCTGGAATGTTACCCCAAGCAGTGTCGGATATGCCTCTGCCTTTTTATCCAATGTCCATCCGACCTCGCCCGTTTCCTTCAAAGCCGTCAACAGCGGCACAACCGCCACGGTCTCCACGGCCCCTCTCTATGCCGAAGCGGGGGATTTGGTTGTCGCCGTCGGGGCCTGCGGCAATACGGGCACTTACACCCCTGAAAACGGTTTTCTCAAGGCCGTTGAATTGACCATTTCTTCCGCTGATGGTGTGGTCGCCTATAAAACCGCCGGCCGGACCGCAGATGAAACCCCTGCCTTGACTCATTCGAGTGTCAACCGGCAAGCCGTCCTCGGCTTTATTGTGCAGGGTATTCCGAGGGACTGACTCTACGGTGATTTCAATTGGGACCTTACGGTCAATCTCGATGACCTGTCGGTTTTTCTCGAATCCTGGCTGGCGGAAGACTGCGGGCGTCTGGACCTCAACAGCGACTGCCGGATTGACATGACCGAACTGGCGGAGTTTTCCGCCGGATGGCTCCGGCTGTCTTATTGATAACAATACAGGCGGAACCGCTGCACGCCGTATTCGCCCATCGGCAGACGGACGTGACGGCCCTGATGGCTTTCATCGCCGCTGAGCCGGCGTGTCCGCACCCACTGTCCGCTGCGGAACTGTCCTTCTTCTATCCATAAAATCCCGACGTTTTCATTTGGATTGGCGGATTGAAAGGTGAGGATAATTCCCTGGCCGGCGGCCCAAAATATATCCGGACCTGCCTGGGCAATCAGACCGCCCGCCTGCGGCCATGAATAGGCCTTTGGGTCTCCGCCGGACCAGCCCCAGGTGTAATCATGGCGAATGTGAATGCGGTATTTGCCCAATTGGACATTGTCTGCGGGTTTTTCCTTATCCAAAAGCACCCCGTACATCGCCGGCGGTTCTTTGGAGGATGTAAGTTCCCCAAACAGTCCCCCCAGAATCGCATACGCCTGTCCGAGGGCCGCCGCCGTCTTCTCATCGGCCGTATCGATGGCAAAGGGGCTAAAGCCGATGGCCCGGTGTTTCCCGACGGCATAAAACACCTGCACACCGCAGTCCGGTCCTTTGCGAATTTCCGGAATAAAAAGCGGATTATCCGTTCGGGCGTACTGTTCGCACCAGAATGCGATATTGGGGAAATAAATATCCGGTGCCAGAAAATCAATGTCTTTGGCTGCTGCTTTCCAGATGTCCATCAGATGCGGCAGGGGGCCTCCGCTGGGGTATTCGCCCGGCTTTTTATCCGGACGATTCAGGGCCGCATTGACAAACATCGGCAGCGGATACTCTGCCTTGCCCGCCGCCGCAGCTGCCTGCACATAACGCCCGCAGTGCCAGGCCGTAAAAATCTCATCCGTTTGGAGCCCTTTGCCGAAAACCTGCTGCCAGGTGCCGCCGGTGCGAAAACCCTGTTTGGCCCAAAGGGCCCGCAGGAACGGATGCAGCGTCTCTTTTCGGCTGGTCAGATAGTCCATTAACTCCGTCGGCACAGGTCCGGCAAAGGCCTCATTGGCCGCCCGGCCCCATTCCCTCGCATCCTCCAGCATTCCGACTTCGTTTTCCACCTGTACCATCAGAACGGTCTGCTGTTTTTCATCAATCTGGCGAAGGTGCCGCATCAGGGCCCGGAACGCCGCCGTATCCGCCCGCAGATTCTCCGGGCAGAAGGCCGACAAGATTTCCAGGGTCCGCCCGTCTTTGAGCCGCACACGCTCGAACCGCCGCCAATCCTGCTTGACCCACGCCGGCGCATAGCAGGACATGCTGTTTTTCCAGGTCCCAAACCACAGCAGCACCAGCCGCATTTGGTGGGCCCGTGCCTGTTCAATCAGGCCGTCCACCTGCGAAAAATCGAAGCGCCCCTCCTCCGGTTCTATCAGGTCCCAGTACACCGGCACCAGCACGGTGTTCATCTGCATTTGTCTGAATCGCGGCCAGGCGGGTTCCAGATAGGACAGCTCTGTCGCCGCTGAATTGCCGACCTCTCCGGCCAGCATCAGAAACGGCTTGTTTTCAACGAACAGATGAAGATGCTCTCCGACTCGCCGCAGGTGCGGGATATCCGCCGCAAAAACTGTCCCCGTCCAGAGCAGCCAGCCCCACAAAACGCATCGTGCCCGCATAGAGTATCTCCCTTCCCTTCTGTTTGGCGCGCTGTTTTTCGATTATTTCTGAACCGTCAGAATTACCTTCTGCAGGTCTTCATCTCGGGAGGAGCTGCCCACCATGATTTCAAACTCGCCCGGTTCAACCGTGTAGTTCATCTGGATGTCGTAAAACGCCAGATGCTCCGGCTCAATCGGCAGGGCGACGGTTTGGGTCTGTCCAGGCTGCAGGGTAATGCGTTTGAATCCTTTCAGCTCCTTGACCGGCCGCGTGACGGAACTGACGCAGTCCCGGATGTACATCTGGACGACTTCGTCTCCGGCACGTTTGCCGGTGTTGGTCACATCAACCAGAACACGCGTGGACTGGTCGGGCCGAATGGTGCTTTTCTCCAGACGCAGATTCTCGAATCGGAATGTCGTATAGCTGAGCCCGTAGCCGAACGCAAACAGCGGGCTGATTTCATCGAACAGATACCCGCGGCGGGCGGACGGCTTGTAGTTGTAGTAGGCCGGAATATGTCCTACCGACCGCGGAAACGTAATCGGCAGTTTTCCGCTCGGATTGACCTGTCCGAACAGGACTTCGGCAGCGGCCCGGCCGGCCTCCTGCCCCAGATACCAGCACTCAAAAATCACCGGCACCTTGGCGGCCAGATTGCGGACGGACAACGGCCGGCCGTTGAACAGCAGGGCGATGATGGGCTTGCCGGTTTCCGCCAGTGCGTTAACCAGCTCATCCTGCAGACCGACCATCTCCAGACTGGCCCGGTCGCCCAGATGGTTCTTTTCATAGGCCTCGCGGGAGGTCTGCTCATTGCCGCCGACGGCCAAAATGACGACATCGGCACGCCGGGCGACCTGGACCGCCTCGGCAATTGACTTGCGGTCTTCGGCCGGGTCGCTGAGCACCACTTCGTCCTGCGCCCAGGACCCGCCGACTGTAATCTTGCATCCTTCGTGATAGAGCACATCGGCCTGTCGGCCGACATAGTCCCGGATGCCCTGCAGAACCGTAACAAAATGTTTGGGTGTGCTGCTGTATCCGCCCAACAGAACGCGGTCCGCATTCGGCCCGATGACGGCAATCGTCCGGATTTTCTTTAAATCCAGCGGAGCAAGGCCGCCTTCGTTTTTCAGGAGTGTAATCGTCTTGCGGGCCGCCTCCAGGGCCAGCTGCGCATGGGCCTGGCACCCCACGACTTTTTCGGCTTCGTCCGGGTCCACGTACGGGTCTTCAAAAAGTCCCATCCGAAACTTCCATTCGAGCATCGGGGCAATCAGCTCATCCAGCACCGATTCCTCAATCAGCCCTTCGCGGACCGCTGCAACCAGATGCGGATAGCAGTCCGGCTCCGGCAGTTCGATATTGACGCCCGCTTTGGCCGCCAGCACCGCGGCATCTTTTTGACTGGCTGCTACATGATGACCGAAGAGTCCGGGGCGGTCATACAGTTCCCGAACGGCGTAATAGTCGGAAACCACATATCCTTTAAATCCCCATTCTTTCCGCAGCACCTCCCGCAGCAGCCATCGGTTGGCGTGAGAGGGCACGCCGTCGATTTCGTTGTAGGAGGCCATCACGCTCACAACCCCCGCCTCTACGCATTTTTTGAACGGGTACAAAAACACCTCCCGCAGGATGCGCATTGAGACATTGACCGGTGCGCAGTTGGTGCCCGACTCCGGCTGGCCGTGGGCGGCGAAGTGCTTGAGTGTGGCAATCAGATGTTTTTTGTCCTTGAAGTTTCGGTCGCCCTGAAATCCCCGCACCGCCGCCGCCCCCATACACGCCGCCAGATAAGGGTCTTCCCCGAAGGTTTCCTCCACGCGTCCCCAGCGCGGGTCTCGTGCCACATCCACCACCGGAGTGAGGGCCTGATGCGTTCCCCGCACCCGGGCTTCATACGCCGTCATTGCATACAGCCGCTCGGCCAGTTCCGGGTCAAACGTGGACGCCAGCCCGATCGGCTGCGGAAAACTGGTGGCTTCCGGTGCCGCATGCCCGTGCAGACATTCTTCATGGAAAAACACCGGAATCCCCAACCGGCTGTTCTCGATGAAAAATTTCTGGATGGCGTTGGTCAGCTCCGCGGTCTGCCGCGGGGTTGTTCCGCCTCCGGCATCGCTCGGACGTCCGACCTGGCCCAGACCAAAACCTTCTCGATAACCGGCTTTGGCCTTCTCCGGGTCAAATTCCCCTTTTTCGTTCAGCAGAGTAGTTTTTTTCTCATTCCAGACGCAAAGCATCTGGGCCACTTTTTCTTCGAGGGTCATTCGCGAGAGAAGGTCTTGAACCCGTTTTTCCACAGGAAGAGAGGGATTTAGATAAGAGGGTTTGCTCTTGGATGCGGTTTTCATTTTATCTGTTCTTTCTCCAGTTTAACCATTGTTAAAGTCAAAAAAAATCTCCCTTGTGAAAATCCCTTTTGAAGGGTTTTTCACGTTCCAAATTCCCTTCTCTCTGAAATCAATTATCCGTCAGAGGATGGCTTTTTGTCAAATGTTTCCCCTGTTCGGACGAAGTTTTTCGCTGCTTACTACCCCCCTATAAATGAGGCGTTTTCGGGTTTAATGCCGGGCGTTTCGTCCGGTTATTTGCGCTCCTCGGCCGCCTTTACGACAGCGTAAAAGGCCGGCTTGGGTTTTCCCTGCCGGTCAAACAGAAGCGGATAATCGGACCGTCCGCGCACCGGCCAGTTGTTTCTCCAGGAGTTGCCGTCATGGACGTTCCAGAAGGTCACCCGGTCGATTTTGTCCGCGTGTTTGCAGAACAGGGCGAAAATATCTGCATACCGTTTGGCCAGTTTTTCCTGCATTTCATCGGGCAGACCGTCCGGCCACGGGTTCAGTTCTTTGCGGAGTTCGTAATTCTGGGAAATATCCGCTCCGGTTTGTCGGCTGGCGTGCGGGAGTACCGTCACATCCAATTCCGTAATCATCACCTTCAGTCCGAGGGCGGCAAAGGTTTCGATGCTTTTCTCGGCTTCTTCCAGCTCCGGATAATCCAGCCCCCAATGCCCCTGCATCCCGATCCCGTCGATCCGAATTCCTTTCTCCCGCAGTTCATTGACCAGACTGACGATGGCTTGCCGCTTGCCGGGCTTCCACTCGTCATAATCATTGTAATACAGTTCCGCCTCCGGGTCGGCGGCATGGGCAAACTCGAAGGCCCTGGCGATATAATCCGGGCCGATGATTTGCAGCCACGGGCTCTTGCGCAGACTGCCGTCCGCCTCGATGGCCTCATTGACCACATCCCAGGCGTGGACACGGCCTTTGTAGCGGCCGACTACGGTTTCGATATGCTCCTTCATCCGCTGCAGGAGCATCTGTCTGCCCGCCGGACCGCCTTCGGCGTTTTGAAAGACCCATCGCGGGGTCTGGCTGTGCCAGACGAGGGTATGGCCCACAATAAACATCTTGCTTTTCTGCCCAAACTCCACAAACGCATCCGCCGTCTCGAATGTGTATTCCTCCGGTTTCGGATGAATGCTTTCCCATTTCATCGCGTTTTCTGCCGTAATCGTATTGAAGTGTTTGACCACCAGCGCTGTTTCCGATGGGATCTTCCCGTGTATCTGGTCCGCATTCAGAGACGCACCCACCCGGAATCGGCCTTCAAAAACATCTTTGAGGGCCGGCTCTTCCTTTTCCGCAGAACGGCCGGTTTGAACAAACAGAATCGCTGCCGCAAAAAGAATACCCCATTTCACCTGCTTCATTGGCTGATTCCTTTCCATTGCACAATGTTACTGAATCGATCGGCTTTCATATTGTTTTCGACGTGCGATCAGGTCGCTTTCAATCTGCTTCATCCGCTGGTTGCTCAGCGGGTAAAAGAGCATCAGGGCTGCCCCAAGAAAGGCGAAAACCGACGGATAAAGACTCATGCTCATCCGAATGCCTGTCAGGGCTGTCGGGGTTTGTTCCGCATTTTCTGCGTTGTACCCGTAGGCCGCCAGAATCCAGGCCAGCAGGGCTCCGCCGATAGCTACTCCCATCTTCAAGGCAAAAAGCGAGGCGGCCATAATCAAAGCCGTCGCACGCCGGCCGTTCTTCCACTCCGAATAATCGGCGGTATCCGTATAAATCGCCCATTGCAGAACGGAGACCGGTCCGACGGAAAAGGAGGCAATCAGCTGCAGGACCAGCAGCAGACCGAGGTTATCCCGATCCAGAAAATAAACGGCGGCTGTGGACAGACCGCAGAGGGTTAAAAAGAATAAATAGGCCTGCGGTTTGCCCAGCCGCAGGCTGAACCATTTGGACAGGACCGCCCCCGCCAGCGTGAATACCGTGCCGGCCATCAGGTAGTAAGAAGACAGGTCGTCATGGGGAATGATTTTGGTCATTCCGAACAGACTGATTTCTCTGTCCTGAATATAGTATTTAAAGAAGTAGGGTATGCAGCTGCCGCGCATGACGATAAAGGCCAGCTGAAAGACGGTTGCTCCGCCGATCAGGAGCCAGGGGAGATTGGTCAGCAAATCTTTTAAATCACGAAGAATCGGATTTTTCCCTTTGGGCGGCTGCACTCGTTCCCGCGTTGTGGTGAAGGTGACCAGGAATAAAAGGACGGCTGCGCAGGAGAAAACGACCGCCGCCCATTGCCATCCGACGGTTTCATTGCCTTGGCCGAAGAACCGCACCATCCTTGTCAGAAGCAGCTGAACGCTGAAGGTGCCCACAAAGGCCAGGGCAAACCGGAAGGAGGACACCACCGTGCGGTCCATTGAGTCCGGCGTGATGACCCCCATCAGAGCGGAGTACGGCACATTGATGGCTGTATAAATCATCGTCATTGCCGTATAGGTTACATATGCCCAAATCAGTTTGCCCGTCGGTCCCAGATTCGGCGTGGTAAACATCAATACCCCCAGCACCCCGAACGGCACCGCACACCAGAGCAGCCACGGGCGGAATTTTCCCCATCGCGAATTCGTCCGGTCGGCAATCATCCCCATAATCGGGTCATTCACGGCGTCCCAGATTCGAGTCACCAGCATCATTGTTCCCAGCGCCGCCGCGGGAATCCCGAAGACGTCTGTATAAAAATAGGATAGATAAATGATGAAAATCTGGAAAAAAAGGTTGGAAGCCGCATCGCCCAGACCGTAGCCGATTTTCTCACCGATTGAAAGTTTTTTCACTCCATTTTCCATAAAAGTCTCCTGTGTTGTTCTCGGCTCTATGAATTTACTGTTGTGCGTTCTTTTTTTCAATGGATGCGTCTGGAAATTGTCCGAAATAGTTTAAGCAGACATCCCGCCACTGCCGGGCGTTGTCTGCCTGCAGGGCCAGCCGGCGGTTCACTTCATCGAAAATCGTCCGGTCGATTTTGCCTTCCAGCGTTTTCCAGGTCCGCTGCATCCGTTCCACGTATTCCACACCGCGCTGATAGCGGGCCTGCATCTCCTCCCAGAGCGTCCGTCCGGAACTCATCCGCCGGTCCCAGGGCAGATGATGAAACCACAGCAGATATTTTTCCGGACAGGTTTTCGGGTCATCGAGGAGTTCCCGCAGCGGCGGATGATATTGGCTGACGGCATTGCTTCCTTTGGAGCTTCGGTCAAAACCGATTCCGGTTTTGGAGGCCCGGTGATAATAGGTGGAGCTCCAGTCATGCCGCACGGGATGCACGTAATCGGGGGCCGGTCCGTAGTGGTGGCCTTCCGCCATCAGGTGTGCCAGTCCCAGCGGCGTCATATAATCCACACAGGCCTCCCACGAGCCCGCCATCATTTCAGCAATGACGTTGACCGCCTTTGGGCCGCGCGTCAGGGTCATCTGGATCCACTCCCGGGCGATTGTCTCCGCCGAGAGCGTATAATCCCAGGCCAGCCGGCCGAACGCATACCAGTTGGCCTGCGAGAAGGGATGTCCCGTCCAGTTGGCATCCGTCCCGATGCCCGACACGCCGGCGATTCCGCTGAGCGTATGTCCCTCCGCCGAGCCGTCCACAATCCTGCCGACTGTGGTTCCCGGACCGTAGGCATAGGTGTCGGCCTCCAGAACCTCTTTCCACTGCGGCCCCAGATAGACCAGATGCTTGGCCTGGCCTGTGTATTCCTGCGTAATCTGAAGTTCAAGCATCAGCGGCGTTTTCGGCATCGCTCCAAAAAGCGGGTTAAATGGCTCGCGCGGCTGGAAATCCACGGGACCGTTCTTGGTCTGGACCAGCACATTCGGAGCAAATTGTCCGTCCAGCGGCACAAACTCCAGATACGCGCATTTGGCCCGGTCTTCATCAATCGTCAGGTCGTACACAAACGAGCGCCACATCACAATCCCATGGAACGGTGCCAGCGCCTCCGCAAGCAGATTGGCACCGTCCGCATGGGTTCGCCCGTACATCTGCGGTCCGGGCTGTCCTTCTGAATACGCCTTGACCAGGAATCCTCCAAAGTCCGGAATCAGGGCATAGATTTCTTTGGCTTTTTCCTTCCACCAGTCCCGTACAGCCGGCTCCAGCGGGTCGCACGTTCCAAGCCCTCCCAGTTCCATCGGAGAGGTAAACTTGACGCTCAAATAGACTCGGATGCCGTACGGACGGAGCACCTGGGCAATCGCCGCCGTTTTTTTCAGATATGCTTCAGACAAAATTTGCGGCTGAGCGTTCACGTTGTTCAGTACGGCCCCGTTAATCCCGATAGAGGCGTTGGCTCTGGCATACACCTTGTACCGCGGGTCTATCCGTTCCGGAAGGTCCTGCCATTTCCAGATAGAGCGTCCGGCGTAGCCGCGCTCGACGCTGCCGTCCAGATTGTCCCAGTGATTCAGAAGGCGGCGGGCTATCCGCGGTTTTTCCCGGATAGACAGATTGTCAATCGGCCGGCCGGTCTGCAGAAGCCGCAGAAAACAAAACCCCCCGTATAAAGCGCCTCGTTCCGTATTGCCCGCAATCACAATCACATCCTTGGAGTCTATTTTGACGGAACGGATAAGGAACCCTTCCTCCCCCAGTTCCTGCAATTCGGACAAATCGACAGGGCAGGAATCCGTCCGGAGCGTTTGAGCCGTCCCTATCCATACAGCCCCGTTTTGCGAAACAGATTCACGAACAGACGGTTTTTCTCCCAGCAGCCCTCCCAACCCCTCCAGCAGTTCCTCCCGAACGGCACCGAACACATCGGTCGAAGGAATCACCAGTTCCCGAACCCGCTGCTGATATTGAGTGCGCAGCGGCTCCTCGAGCGGGTCATACCGCAGCCACAATCGGCTGCCGTCGTCCGCCCGGCTGCAGGAGGCTGTCAGCATCCATCCGATGACTGCAAGCCAAAACACTGTTTTTTCCCTTCTTTGCATTCTTTCGGGCTCCTGATGTCAAAAAAAGGGGCCTGTTTTTCACAGGCCCTCAGCATTTCACCATACGATACCGTCAAAGAGACTCGGCCGCCCGAACAGGCCTCCCGGCGGGTTAGGGGTGCCGGCTCACTTTGACCCGGGATTGCGTTCATAAAACAACGGCAGGTTCATCACCCACATTCCCGGCCGCTGGGGCTTTTTCTCATAATCTTCCCGGACAAACAAATCTTCTTTGCGGAAGGACTCTACATGGCCGTCATAAAAAGCGACATTGGCCCCTTCGCTGTGACGGTAAATCACCGGACCATGCAGATTGTACTGGCTCTTGTATTCATCAATGGACAATTGACCGGCCAGGTTCCACCCTCTGGCAGGATCTGCGGAATACCAGTGGGTCCACCAGTCAATCCCGTCAATGAATGCCAGCCGTTCCGCCGGCAGGGTCATCGTCCGGATGGTGTGGCCTATATACAAGTTGTACGACGGATTGTTGATGTAGTCAAAGCCGCCCCATTCGGTCGAATTCATCGCATAACTGGTTAAAACTCCCTGACTGCTCACATTGGCCAGATTCTTGCTGATTTTGTCCGCCGGGCACATCAGTTTCCTCGGAATCCCGTAATACCGGGGCTCCTCACTGCTCCGCAGACTCTCCACATCCAGAATCGCCCGAAACCCGTCATTGCGAATCCAGTCTACGCGCCAGGCGCTGGTCGGGGAGGTCTTGTAGCACAGCGGCACATATGCCCCTTTGTACTCGTTCGCGTACACTTGGTTGGCCGTCCCGATGGATTTCAGGTTGTTGCTGCACAGAACACGCATCCCGTACTCTTTCGCTCGCCGGAGGGCAGGCACTATGATGGCCAGCAGCAGTCCGATGATGGCAATGACCACCAGCAGCTCAATTAATGTAAAGGCCTTTTTGGTTTTCATAATCGTTCTCTTCTCTCTCTGTCTCTTCGTTTGGTACCGTATAGATTTTTTCATCGGCCCGCTTGCAGGGCCTTTTGTTCAAAGGCGGCGGCCCGGAATTCGGCCCTCCCGCTTTGTCCGGGCCGCCGTTCTGTTCGAAATCTCGAACTGCTTATTTCTGCTTCCGAATGCTCAGCAGGGCACCCGTTGCCAGCAGGGCCAGCGTAGCCGGTTCCGGAACGCCGGTCAGCTGAGCGTTGTCAAAATACATATCCGTCGGAGCGCCGCCGCCGGTATTCAGGGCCAGAATGATTTCAACCCATCCGGGATTCGGCGTAACCTGAGCCCGATACGCACTGTAGTCCACGCTGAGCGTCTGGGTCCGCTGCGGGGAGCCGGGCCACCAGTAGAAATTCAGCGGTGTGGTCCCGGTTACCGACTGCCACCCGGCACCCTGGGCATTCATATACACCATATAAATCTGGGTGTATCCGCCCGAGATGGTTCCGTCATTGGCCCGCACCGTCATATCAATTGAGAATGTCGAGCTGCTCATAAACGCCGCACGCTGGGCCGCGTTCAGTTTGATCGAAAGGGCCTGCGCCCAGCCCGACTGGTCCACGCGGAGACTCTGGCTGCCCAGCGTTGCACCGATGGTGCTGGCGCTGTATTTGGCCGGCAGCGTTTCAATCGGAACCTGTCCCTGTCCCCAGTCAATCCAGCCGTCCCCGCTGTTGGGCATCGATTCCCAGTTGCCGATGACCAGGGCCGGGGCCTGTATACTCACCAGCAAAAGGCCTGCCAGCGCCAATCCAATCCACTTGTTCATTTTTCCTTCCTCCAAAAGTTTCTTGTTCTCGTTCTCTTTTGCCCTGCGCCTCAGGGCTCGGTTCTACTGCATCTCACACACTTCGACACGCTCGGAAAAGGAGCCGGCCCGTTAAGACCGGCTCCCGTTTTTCTTTCGGTTTACCACGTCGGCTCACAGAGCGGGTCCGACCCGAACAGCTGCGGGTCATTGCACACCAGCCACGACTGAGCAATATACACAAAGTCATTCAGGTCAATCATACAGTCGCGGTTGAAGTCGCCCGCCAATCCCTGACCCCGCTGGAAGACCTGCTCGCAGTTCTGCGGCTCGATTTCCAGCCGACCCTGGGCATAGTGAGCCGCTACGCGCTCTGAACTGAGCACACCGGCATAGATGGCAAACTCATCCATCCACCCCTTGAAAACGTTGTAGATGTATCCCCGGTTGTTTTCTCCGCCGATGACCAAATGGTCCTGTTCCGGTCCCAGCCGGGCCGGCAGACCCGTCCGTCCAACCACCGTGGAGCCGACCAATTGCCCGTCCAGGAACAGCTGAATCTGCATCTGGTCCGGATTGCCGCCGTACCCTTCGTCGTAAGTCACCACATAATGGTGCCATCCGCCGTCAGAGGGGGTCGCCGTCCCCGGATACCAGAAATCCAGATCGTTGGCATCCGTTGTACCATTCAGAATTCGAAGATTGCCCAGCGTATTTGCGGCCGGTCCCGCCTGTCCAAAGCCCGGAGCAAAATCTTCTCGGGTGTAAGGGCCGATCTGCTGGAAGAACATCCCGTACTGTTCCATCATTTCAATCTTGGCCCAGAACTCAAATGTAATGTCATCCGGGGCAAAAGAGTACTGGTCCCCGTAGGTTCCGCCCCAGCTCGGATTATTGATTTTGGAGGCGGCCACACAGCCGCTGGAGGTGCCGTTCAGATAAATGGCATTCCCCATGCCGATGTTGGCAGCCAGACTTGCCCCGGGACGCTGCTGCACCCAGTAGTTGTTCGGCGACGAATCCGCCAGCGGGATTTTATCAAACTTCAGATACAGCACCGGATTGTCCTGCCGAACCAGTTCTTCATATGTCTGCGGAAGAATAATCTGGGCATTGTCAAAATACATCTCCGGCGGGGCGCCGCCGCCCGTATTCAGGGCCAAAACAATCTCAATATAGTCCGGGCTGGTAATCTGGTCTCGAAACGCCTTATAATCCACCACAAGCGTCTGGGTCCGCTGCGGCGAGCCAGACCACCAGTAAAAGTTCAGCGGGGCGTCCGTCACCACGGCTGTAAAGCCGGGTCCCGGTGCATTCATATAAACGGTGTGAATCTGCGTATAACCGCCCGTGATGCTTCCGTCATTGGCCGCCACCGTCATATCAATCGAAAATTTCTCACCCGCCATAAACGCAGCACGCTGCTCGGCGTTCAGCTGAATCGACAGACTCTGCCCCCACCCCGACTGTATCACTTTCAAGCTTTGACTGCCGCGGGTGGCTCCAATCGTTGCATACTGATATTTCGACGGCATATTGTTGGCCGAATCGACCGATTCCTTATTTCCCCAGTCAATCCATCCGTCCGGTGTTCCTTCCCAGTCTCCGATTACCACCGCATAAGTCGGTGCGGCCGCCAGCATCAGCCAGACCGCACAAAAAGCCGTAACTGTCTTCATTCGATTGCTCATCGGTTATCTCCTCTTCTTCGAATAAGGTTCCCGTCACACTCCGCCGTTTTACTGCGCCTCAGGGTCATAATTGACCAGCCAGTTGTTGACCAAAACCGACAAATCCTCCAAATCCACTCGGCAGTCCTGGTTCAGGTCGCCCGCCGGTTCCAGTTCATACAGATAGACATCGCTGCAGTTATCCAGAGAAATCGGCCCCTCATACGTCAGACGCAGCCGAACCACATCAAAGTACAGCTGCGTATTGGCCCATTTCAGTTCGTGAGTGCCTGCAAACAGATTCACCGGCAGCTCTTCCAGAGACCGGTATATGGTCGAGTCCTCCTGATGCTGAGTTTGTGTCAGAGAGCCCAGAGGTTTGTTGTCCAGATACAGATTCAGGCCCGCCGCTCCCCAGTACGTCACAAAATCCGCCGACAGCAGATATTTGCCCTGTGATCCCTGCGGAACATACAGGTCATAAATCATATATTCGCCCGTGTCCAGATAATGGACATAGTTGCCCAAATCCGGCCCATAAATCGTGATTTCGCCGCCCCGGGCATTCGTATCAAACGCCACATCATAATTGCGGGCGTCTATCAGATTGTCATTTGGGTCGGAAGAGGGCTCAATCGTCACGGGTGTCTTTCGGCTGACAAGCTGAAGGCCGTTGATGACGTTCGTATAGTACAGCCGAATCATATTCGGTTGGCCCAGCGTCACATTCTGAAACACTACATAGTTGCCGCCTTCGACAAAGCCCGACGGCACCCCGCCCGTAACGGACTTGCTGGCCAGAATGTCATTGCCGTCCGCCAGCGTAAAGGTCCCTGCCTGGCTTCCGTACACAATCAGGTCAAACGTTCCGCCGTAGGCTCCTTCGCCCATAAAGGCGATATTCGGGTCGTTCAGTCCGCCGGCTCCGCCTGTGTTGACAAACCCGTCGTCCATCAGACCGCTGCCGGCACCGGTGATATAGCCGTGTCCGCGGCCGTCATCGCCGATCCAAATCTGCTCGGCATACGTGCTGGCGGCGGCACCGGCTCCCTGATTGACCAGATTCGCCGAACGCTGAGAGCCCACGGCAATCCCCCAGCCGCCGTAGAAGGGAATCCAGTCCGTACGGCCTGTCGCGGCCCCGGGACCCGAATAGGCACTGTCATTGCCGTAATTATTGATGTCAATATTAATGATTTCGACCGCACGGGCCGCCCCCGACATCGCCAGACACAAGAATAGAATTGCAACTCCTCTTCTCTTCTTCATAATGCCTCCGCTTTCAGTCTCTTGTCTTCCTTTCTTCTTCCCTGACACCCGTCTTCCGCCTTTGCCTCCATGCAAAGGTCTCAAAGATTCCGCAGACCCTAAGAATATTTCAGCGGCACAGAGTTACTGACGCTGTGCCGGCAGCACTTCCTCATCGTAGCCGCTCAGCCGTCTGTCCGAGCGGCCGATTTCTTCAATCTTAATGCCGAAAGGACGGCTGGTCGAAGAACGGATAATCAGATGCTGTTGGAGTTTGACGGTCTGTCCGCTGCGCTCTTCCGGAGGCAGTTCAATCTGACGCAGCAGCAGCTGAGCCGCCAATTTGCCCATTTCCCGCGACGGGGCGCCGATGGTCGTCAGGGCCGGCTTGACAATATCGCACAGGTACTCATCATTGAAGCACATCAGACTGACATGTTCCGGAATGGCGATATTCAGCGTCGGGGCATCGTGGAGAATCTTCAGAGCCACCACGTGGTCATAGGCCAGAATCGCCGTTGCTTTTTCCTCCAGCACGGCCCGCTTAAGAAACGAAATCCCGTCCTCAAAGACTTTATCATGGCCGCTGATGCAGACCAGTTTGCGCTGCTGGAGCTCCTCCAGATAGGTCCGATGACGCTCTTCGATACTGAAATGTCTGCGGTGCTGCGGGGTCGGACCGGCATAGGCGATTCGGCGATGGCCCAGGTCGTACAGGTATCGAATCGCTTCCCGAGTGGCCTCGGGGTCATCCGGAATCACGGACGAACCCAGCGAGCCGCGCGGGCCATTGATGACCACATACGGCAGACGGATTTTTTCCATCTCCTCAATGGTTCGGGGGGAGCATTCCTGAATCACGATAATCCCGTCCACACGCCAGGGCGGCAGTTCCGTATCATCCCGCAGCAGATTCGGGGCCGTCGAGCACACATCGTACTGATGGTCCTGGAGCATCCGGACGGCTTCTTCTGTTGTCAACTGGTAAATATTGCTCGGCCAGCCGAATACCGTATTGTAGCCGATGATGCTGATGATTTTGGTTTGACGCTTGACCAGATTCTTGGCCGCCAGATTGGGCCGATACCCCAGTTCCTCCGCCATCTGGGTAATCAGCTGACGCACTTCCTCACGGACGGAAAAGCCGTTGGAATAATTGCCGTTCAAAACACGGCTGACAGTGGCGTTGCTGACTCCGCAGTGGCTGGCTATCTCGCGGACCGTCGGGATAGAGGTGCGTTTCTTGGCCATGGTTCGGTTTTCCCTCGCCTTCCCTCTCTTTTTTCAGTAAACGTTTACTGGCGGCTGTTCAAAAAAATGCCTGCTTGGGTTTCTTCAGGCACATCCTTGGCTTTGTATTGTTATGACAAACTTCCAGTAAACGTTTACTTTATATTATCTTTGTCGGAAAACCTTGTCAAGTCAAATTAAAAAACAGGAAATATTTTGTCTTCAAGTGCTTGATAGAAAAGGAGATAAAAAATCTGGTGCGGAATCTTGCTTTTTGAGAAGCTTAGGAAGGCACAGGGGGCTGTGCGAGCCATTCGTCCAGAAACCGAAACAGCAGGGCGTTCATTTGAGGAAGATAGTCATATCCTTTTCGAATAATTGAGGGTTTTTGGATAAAGGGGGAGTCGATAATTTCATCGGAGCAGTAATATAACATATTCTCGATATTCTTTCTCGTGTACTCAAGGTGAAATTGGAGACCGATAATGTTCTGTCCATATTGAAAAGCTTGGTTTTGGCAGGCGCTGCTTTCCGCCCAGCGCAGTCCGCCCGGCGGGATATGAAACGTATCCCCGTGCCACTGAAACGCTGTAAAGCGTTTTGGAAAAATCCGCAGCAAAACAGGGGATTGTTCGGCCGTGCGGGAAAGATGAACGGGATGCCAGCCGATTTCTTTGAAGGGGTTTCCAGAGACTTTTCCTCCCAAAACATCGGCCAGCAGTTGTGCCCCCAGGCAGATGCCCAGTATCTTTTTTCGGGCCCGTACACATTCTTTCAAAAACTGTTTTTCCTCCGCAAGCCAAGGGTATTGCTCTTCCTCATAAATATTCATCGGCCCGCCCAGAACAACCAGAAAGTCAAAACTTTCCGTTCTGGGCAGCCCTTCATTCTCATCCAGACAGGTATAACAAAGCGGAAATCCCCGATGAACCGCCCAATCCTCAATGGCTCCGGCGTCTTCAAACGGAACATGGCGAAGACAGCGAATCTTCATCAAAACACTTCCTTATGACACTTTTGTAGTTTTATTTTCGCTTTTCTACAGAATTGTCGAAAAAAGTTCCGACATTCGCACTTTCTTGCGTTCACAGAGAAAGGAATATGCAAAAGGAATGCCCGTCCCCAAATTTTCCAAATCGGGGTGACAGGATTCGAACCTGCGACTTCCTGGTCCCAAACCAGGCGCTCTGGCCAAACTGAGCTACACCCCGAGCCCTTCTTTTTCGGATAAAAACAGGATTGTACTCAATCCCTTTGCCAAAAAGCAAGAAAAACGTTATGCTGAAAAAACAAGGAAAGCCAAAGCAGCCGGCTGCAAACAGGAGAATACGGATATGAAATGGATGCTCGCTGACAAAACCATTGAACTGGTGCAGGGCGACATCACCGAACAGGATACCGATGCCATCGTCAATGCCGCCAACTCTCAGCTGATTATGGGCGGCGGTGTAGCCGGGGCCATCCGCCGAAAGGGCGGCCCATCCATTCAGGAGGAATGCGATCAGAAGGCCCCCGTACCTGTCGGCGGGGCGGTTCTGACCGGGGCCGGCAATCTCAAAGCCCGCTATGTCATTCACGCTGTCGGCCCCCGAATGGGCGAAGGCAATGAAGACCGCAAACTCAAGCAGGCCGCCCTGAACTCCCTCAAGGTAGCCGACACGCACTATCTCCAAAGCATTGCTTTCTGTGCCATCAGCACCGGCATCTTCGGTTATCCCATCGACCGCTGTGCCCGCATTCTGCTTCGAACCGCCCGTGATTTCCTCCAAAACAATCCCCAAACCTCTCTTCAGCGGGTCGTCTTTTGCCTGTTTGACCGGCCCGCCTATGAGACCTTCGCCGCCGCCCTAAAGGAGCTGCAGGATGAAAGCCGCCGCTCTGACTGAAATCGCCCCCGTCGAGCAAAAGCCCGTCCGTCTGCTCGAAATGCCCGACCCGCAGCCCGCCGAGGATGAACTGCTCCTGGAAGTGAGCGTCTGCGGGGTCTGCCATACCGAACTGGATGAAATCGAAGGCCGTCTGCCCGTGTCCCGGCTTCCCCGCATTCTCGGTCATCAGGTTGTCGGCCGGGTCATCGCCAAAGGTCCCCGCGTCGGCAGCTTCCAAATCGGCGACCGCGTCGGCATCACCTGGCTGTGGAAATCCTGCCGCACCTGCTCCTTCTGCACCCGCGGACTGGAAAATCTCTGCGAAAAAGCCCTCTGGACCGGCTTGGATGCCGACGGCGGATACGCCGAACGGATGACCGTCCCCGCTGCCTTCGCCCATCTGCTTCCGCCCTTGCTGGATGACCTGCACACAGCCCCGCTTTTGTGTGCAGGCGTCATCGGCTATCGCGCTCTGCGGCTCTGCCAAATCGAAGACGGCCAAATCGTCGGGCTCTTCGGCTTTGGCGCCTCCGCCCACCTGACCATCCAGGTCCTGCGGGTCCTGTATCCCCGCTGCCGGGTCTTTGCCTTCAGCCGCGACCGGGAGCATCAGCAGCAGGCCCTCCGGCTGGGGGCCGACTGGGCGGGCCATACCGAAGACAATCCCCCGCAGAAGATGGACAAAGTCATCGATTTTACGCCGGTCGGCCGGGCCCTGCCGCTGATTTTGCGAAACCTCCAGAAAGGCGGCAAGCTCGTCATCAACGCCATCCGCAAAATCGACCCCATTCCCCCGATGGACTATGCCGAGCTGCTCTGGTCCGAACGCACCATCCAAAGCACCGCCAACGTCACCTATGCCGACGGCAGCGAATTCCTCCGCATTGCCGCCCAGATCGGCCTCAAGGCCGAAGTCACCGCCTTCCCCCTCGAGCAGGCCAATGAAGCCCTCCTGGCCGTCAAACACAGCCGCATCACCGGCGCCGCCGCCCTCGTCCTCAACCGCTGACCCTTCCCGCTTTCTTCCCTTTTAGCCGCGGGCGCAAGCCCATGGAAAGATAGTCCCTCGAACGAGACAAAAGGGGGGGGTAAATCTGTTAACCGGTTGCTGGTTTCTGGCCGCCGGCCGCTCTTACAGCTTCCGCAGCCCCCGCTCCAGGTCCGCGATAATATCCTCGGCCTCCTCAATCCCCACCGCCAGCCGAAACAGCGTATCCGTAATCCCCAGCTCGTACCGCTCCTTCCGCGAATAGTCGTAATAGCTGACCAGCGCCGGATGCGTAATCAGCGTCTCCACGCCCCCCAGACTCGGCCCGATATAGCACAGCCGCAGCGCATCCAGAAACCGCTTGGCCGCCCGCAGCGTCCCCTTCGTCTCAAACGTCACCACGCCGCCGCCCCCGCTCATCTGGCTCTTGGCCACCTCATAATGCGGATGGCTCTCCAGAAACGGATAATACACCCGCTTAATCTTCGGATGCCCCTCCAGGTACCGCGCCACCGTCAGCGCCGTCTCGTTCTGCCGCGCCACCCGCAGCGGAAACGTCTTCAGCCCCCGCAGCAGCAAATAGCAGCAGTGCGGGTCAATCGTGCCGCCCATCGACTTGTGCAGGTTGCGAATCTTGTCCACCAGCTCCGTCCGCCCCAGCACCGCCCCCGCCAGAATATCATTATGCCCCGCCAGATACTTCGTGCAGCTGTGCAGCACCAAATCAATCCCGAACTCCAGCGGCCGCTGGTTCAGCGGCGTCGCAAACGTGCTGTCAATCAGCGTCAGCACCCGGTGCCGCCGCGCAATCGCCTTCAGTTTCACCAAATCGAAAATATTCAGATACGGATTCGTCGGCGATTCCGAAAAGATAAACCGCGTATTTTTTCGAATCGCCTTCTCCAGCCCCGCATAATCCCCGAACGGCACAATCGTGCACCCGATGCCGAACTGCTTCAGGTACGACCGGCAGAACTCCAGCGTCTTCTTGTAGCTGTCGTCGGTAATCACGATATGGTCGCCCGACTGCACCAGCGACAGAATCGTCGTCGTAATCGCGCTCATCCCCGACGAAAACACCACGCAGTCCTCCGCCCCCTCCAAATCCGCCAGCCGCCGTTCCGCAATCGTCGCCGTCGGGTTCCCGTACCGCCCGTATTCGTACCGCTTTTTGCCCCCGTGCGTGTACCGTTCAATCTCCCGGCTGTCGGCAAACACAAACGTCGACGTCTGCACAATCGGCGTCGTAATCGAGTCCGCATACCGCTTCCGCGGCTCCCCCGCATGCACCGCCCGTGCGGCCATCGAAAGCCCGCGCTTGCCCGCGCTGTCCGTTCGCTTCGCTGCCATCGCTTCAGGTCCTTTTAGAAAAAATCAGCCAAGGTTTCTTTGCAATATCCAATTCAGTATCGTGAATTTGCCGAACTTTGCAAGAAATTCTTTTCCCACCCCAACTCGCCGGTTCAATTGCGATACTTACATCTGCCGCGACCAGTCGTCCGCAAGAAGTTCCGCTTGCTTGAGTACGTTATCGGTTGCCATCTGCTGCAAATCCGGCGGGTACCCGTATTGGCGAAGGAGTCTTTTGATGGTCACCCGCAGTTTGGCGCGTACATTGTCTCGAATCGTCCAGTCAATCGTCGTATTTTCCTTGACCCGCTGGACCAGCACGCGGGCCAAATCCCTCAATGTTTCGTCGCCCAGAACATCAACAGCGCTCTGATTGTCGGCCAGCGCATCATAAAAGGCCAGTTCTTCCTCCGAAAGATGCAGTTTTTCGCCTCGCTTGTCTAATTCCCGTATCTCCCTCGCCATCCGGATCAGCTCATCAATAATCTGAGCCGTTGTCAGCAAATGATTCTGATACCGCCGGATTGCCTCCTGAAGCATCTCAGACAGTTTCTTACTTTGTGTTCGATTCTTCTTATTTCGCACCCGAATTTCATCACTCAGCAGTTTCCGCAGCACTTCAATCGCGATATTCTTCCGCTCCATTCCCTGAATTTCTTTCAGAAACTCATCGGAAAGAATCGAAATGTCCGGTTTTTTAATCCCGGCCGCATCGAAAATATCGACAACCCCTTCCGAAACCAAAGCCCGGTCTACAATCTGTCGAATCGCCGTTTCGATCTCGGCATCCGATTTTCCCGAACCGGCCGGCTCATACTTGACCAGACGTGCCTTGACGGCCTGGAAAAACCCGACCTCATCCCGTACCGCCAGCGCCTCCGGATGAGGAATCGAAAGGGCAAAGGCCCTCGACAAAGCGGTCACTTCCCGAATAAAGCGTTCTCTGCCGTTTTCAAGTCCCAAAATATATTCCTGTGCTTCGAGAATCACAGTAAGCTTCTGATTTGTATCAGCCGCAAAAAACTGCCGATAGTCAAAATGAGAAAACATCTGTCGCACAACCTCGAGTTTTTCGAGCATCACCCGCACAGCTTCCGACTGATCCAGCGTCGGAGTTCCCCGGCCGCCGCTTTGTGTATAGACCGCAATGGCTTCCTTCAGCTCTGATGCAAACCCGATATAGTCCACAATGAGGCCGCCTTCTTTATCCCGGAAAATCCGATTGACCCGGGCAATCGCCTGCATCAGCGTATGACCGCGCATCAGCTTATCAATGTACATCGTATGCAGACACGGCACATCAAAACCCGTCAGCCACATATCACAGACGATAACCATCTTTAGCGGGTCGTTCGGATTCTTAAAGCGTGCTGCAATCTCCCGCCGCTGTTCTTTAGTGGTGCTGTGCGGCTGCCATTCCGGCGGATCGGAGGAGGCGGAGGTCATCACCACTTTTAACTGCTCCGCCCAGTTCGGCCGAAGTCTCAGAATGGCCTCGTACATCGCAACCGCTGTCCGCCGGCTTATACAGACGATCATGGCCTTGCCGTCAAAAACCTCCTGCCGCTGTTCAAAATGCTGAACAATATCTGCGGCGACATCCTTTACTCTGTCCGGATGCCCTACAATGGCCTCCAGCTGGGTCCATTTGGCCTTGGCTCTTTCGGCGGCGGTGCTTTCGGCCCCTTCGGTGATGGCCGCGACTTCCTCATCGAGCAGCTCCTTTTCTTCGGGCTTTAATTGAATCCTGGCCAGCCGCGATTCATAATAGATGGGAACCGTCGCGCCGTCCCGGATGGACTGCTCAATGTCGTAAATATCAATCTCATTCCCGAAAACCGAACGCGTGGAGATGTCCTCTTTCTCGATCGGTGTGGCTGTAAAACCGATAAACGACGCATTCGGCAGGGCGTCCCGCAGATACTTGGCCATTCCGTAGACTGTTCTTACCGTGCCGTCTTGCTGTGTAATATGTCTTGCCTGAAAGCCGTAATGGCTCCGGTGTGCCTCGTCGGCAATCACAACAATATTCCGGCGCTCCGACAGCCGTTCAAAATGCGATTGGCCCTCCTCCGGGGAAAACTTCTGCAGAGTCGTAAAAATAATGCCGCCGCCGGCCGTTCTCAGAAGCGTTTTCAGATGGGCAATGCTCTGGGCCTGCACCGGCTCCTGCCGAAGCAGCTGCCGGCACCCCGCAAACGTCTCAAACAGCTGGTCATCCAGATCGTTGCGGTCGGTCACAACGACCACCGTCGGGTTGTCCAGGTTCAGAACGATTTTGCCGGTATAAAAGACCATCGACAAACTCTTTCCGGAGCCCTGCGTATGCCAGACCACGCCGATTTTTCGGTTTCCGTCGGGGCGGCTTGCCTGCAGAGTCATCTCAACCGCTTTGTTCACGGCAAAATACTGATGATAGGCCGCCGTTTTCTTCACGGATACAGTGCTCGACAGACCGGTTTGGGGGTCGGTCCTCATCGTTTTCTCAAAGACAGTAAAATGCCGTATCAGGTCCAGAAAAACCGTTTTGTTCAGCATCCCCCGAACCAGCATTTCCAGCTGCGGGACTGTGGGGCTCTCTTCCCGTCGGCCGTCAATGGATTTCCAGGCGGCAAACCGGCCGTAATCCGAAGAAATCGTCCCGGCCCTCGCATCGAAGCCGTCGGAAACAGCCAGAACGGCGTTATAATGGAAAAGGGACGGAATGGCGCTTTTGTAATTCTGCAGCTGGGTAAAGGCCTTGGCAATTGTGGCGTTTTCATCGGCCGGGTTCTTCAGTTCCATCACCGCCAGAGGCAGACCGTTGACAAACAGGACTACATCCGGGCGTTTGGTGATGTTGTTTTCGGTGACGGTAAACTGGTTGCAGACCAGAAACTCGTTGTTGCGGACCTCCTCAAAATCAATCAGCCGGACCTTGTCGCCCCGAACGGTGCCGTCAACGAGGTATTCTACCTCGACTCCCTCCGTCAGCATCCGGTGAAACGCCTCGTTGTTATCGATAAGGTTCTGGCTGGGCAGGTGGAGAACCTGCCGGAGGGCCTGAACTCGGGTCTCCTCCGGAATGCCCGGGTTGAGCATATCGACGGCGTTTCGGAGGCGGTTGACCAGAACAACCTCGCCGGGGCTCTGCCGTTCGGCGGCCTGCTCTTCAGGAGACAGATACTCAAACCCCTGCGATTGCAGCAGTTCAATCACATACTGTTCAATATCGGATTCGAAGAGGCTCATGGTTTAACTCGGCGTAGTAAAAATCGTTTCGAAATCTTTTCCCCTCTTCCCTCTTCACTTTTCCCTTTTCACTCTTCACTTTTCACTCTTTTACTCGTTTTTACGGTTGATATCAGCATAGCTGTCAGTTCCTGACAATCTGTCTGCATACTCTCGTGCATCTTTTTATCTATATAGTCTGCATCCTTCATCAAACAGAGCCAGTAATCGGTTTCATTGGCTTCCTTCAATGCAATACTCATTTTGTGTGCAAAATCCGCCCTGCTTTGCCCGAATTCTGCTTCTCGAATCAATGCCCCGATGGCTGTTCCGCTTTCCAAAATCTGTTTGCTTAGGACATATTCTTTTTTCTCTCGCTGCAGATATTGTGAGAGCTTGACAATCCGAACGGCAAATTTATAGCTTTTTTCTTTTAAAATTGAATTTCTCACTCCTTTTCCCTTTTCCCTTTTCACTCTTCACTTATCACTCTTCACTTTTCACTCTTCCCTTTTCACTGTTCACTTTTCACTTTTCACTCTTCACTGTTCACTCTTCACTCTTATCTCCCCCTTCATCAGTTTGGGCAACAGCGTATCCCGCAGCTTCGAGAGAGTTTGGATTTGTTTGCAGTTTTTGAATATTTTTTCGAAAACAGGTTTTATTGTTTGATTGAAAACTACCATTTTTAATCTGTCTGGCAGCAAGATATCTAAAGTCTTAACTTGCTCTCGATTTATCCCGGGTTGCGCTGAGTTGGAATTAAGATTCCGAATAGCGCCTGTTATTTCCGGTAAATCCAGCCATAAAAAAAGATATTCTTGGCTTACCGTTTCTTCTTTAGCTCTTAAAATAAAGACGTGCTCATTTATAGCGCATTTTTCATGAGGGAATCCATAAGCAAAGAAACTCTTTCTTCCTAATTCTGCACCATCCTTATATAATAATACATCTCTGCTTTGAAGTTTTCCTTGTTCCATAGATTCATAAAAGTCTTCAGAGATATATTTCTCTTTTGAAAAGTCGTAAATGCCTAACCCTAAAATATTTTCTGCTCCTATACTTGGGATGCCTGACTTTAGGAAACCAACGCCGCCTTTAGGTCTTTTGCCTGTTTGAATTTCTAATAAAACCTCCCCCAGTTTTCCCCATCTCCACCCCTCGGGCAGGCCGGTTTGGGGATTCACTTTTAACTGTTCACCGTTCACTCTAAACTTAACAAACCATTCCCGAAATATCGCCTGAGCAATAGATTCGAGGGTCTTATTCTGCCGACGCAGCAGCTCTATCTTGTCATCAAAACTCGATAAAACCGCCGCTATCGCCTTCTGCTCTGAAAGTGGAGGAAGGATTACTTTTAAATTATAAAATTCTTCTCGACTTGTTGAAGGAATAGCCGACCCGCTATCCATTCCGTTTATGTCTTGGGTCAATAGTTGGTAATAAGCCCATTTAATATCAAATTCTGTTTTGGGTTTGAGATAAAACGCCGTATCTATAACAAAAAATGGTTCTGGTGAGAAATGGACCCCTCGATAAGCACCTTTACGTCCAATTATTATGCTTGGAAAAGTACATAATGGTTCGTTATGCCATCCAATAGGTCCGTTCGTACCATATACTCTGTACATACCTTTTGCATTTTCATAGTTACGCAAAGACTTGCCATACTCTAACGTTGCAAGTGTTCCCCAAGTTGTTTCTTTCCAGTCAGTCATTGTATGCTACTTTGAGCAAATCTTAGACATTTCGAGTACGTGCCAAACAATAAAAACAATCGCACCGATAAAAAGAGTATACAATTGAATTGTTGCCCAAAATGACGCGCGCTTTGAATTATATGCAGCCGCTCTTAAAATTCCTTCAGATGCCGCTTGAATTTTTTGTGGGTGCATACCAATTTCTGGGTTTTCGCCCTTTTGAACTCGTAATAATTCAAAATTTGCAAACATGGTAGATCCGACATATTGACGCCTTCTGCAACCTGCAAAAAAACTGATTGCCCAAAGAGTAACGGCAACCCCTAATAGGAGCATTAACCTCTCCATAGCCATTCCGGTTGTTCGATGAATCGCAAATCCTATGGCCGCTGCCGCCACAGACATTAAGAAATAATCAAATTTTTCCTGATGGCTGGTGAATTGCCGGAAAACTTCGAGTTCTGTTTCGTCCGCCATACCCCAATCCTTCCAGATTCTTTTTAATTGCTCTATTCAGTCTTTTCTCTTCCTCCATCTGCGCTGCCAGTTCGGCAGTCAACTGCTTCATTTTTTCTTCAAACGGGATGCCGTCGTCTTCTTCGTCTTTGATGCCGACGTACCGGCCGGGGGTCAGGACGTAATTGTGCTTTCGAATCTCCTCCAGCGTCGCCGATTTGCAGAAGCCCTTAACGTCCTTGTACTGTCCTCCTTTGGTCCGCCAGCTGTGATAGGTGTCGGCAATTTTTCTTATATCCTCATCCGAAAACTCCCGGTGCGTGCGGTCCCGCATATAGCCGATTTCGCCGGCATCGATAAAGAGGATTTCCCCGCTGCGCTTGCGGTCGCCGTTGCCCAGACGCTTGCGGGAGATAAACCAGATGCACGCCGGAATGCCGGTATTGTAGAACAGCTGCTTGGGCAGGCCGACGATGCAGTCCACCAGGTCCGCCTCGACAAGGTTCTTGCGGATTTCCCCTTCATTGTTGGTTTGACTGGACAGGGAGCCGTTGGCCAGTACACACGCCATAATGCCCCGCGGCGAAAGGTGATAAATCATATGCTGCAGCCAGGCATAGTTGGCATTGGAAGCCGGCGGCACTCCATACTGCCAGCGGGGGTCATTCCGCAGCAGCTCCCCCGACCAGTCGCTGTCGTTAAACGGAGGATTGGCCAGGATAAAATCGGCTTTCAGGTCCTTGTGGGCGTCATTGAGAAACGACCCTTCGCTGTTCCATTTGACCTGCGAACTGTCAATCCGGCGGATGGCCAGATTCATCTTGCACAGCTGCCAGGTCGTCCGGTTGGATTCCTGACCGTATATCGAGATGTCCTCGCGTCGGCCCTGATGGGCCTCAATGAACTTTTCACTGGCGACAAACATCCCGCCCGAGCCGCAGCAGGGGTCATAGACCCGCCCGCGGTACGGCTCAATCATCTCTACCATCAGCCGCACAATGGACGGGGGCGTGTAGAACTGTCCGCCCTTTTTGCCTTCCGCACTGGCAAACTCGCCCAGAAAGTATTCATAGACTCGGCCTAAGAGGTCTTTGCTTTCGGCGGCTTCTTTTCCCAGTGCAATATTGCCGATTAAATCAATCAGTTTTCCCAGCGAGGTTTTATCGAGATTCGGCCGGGCGTAAACCTTCGGCAGGATGCCTTTTAAGGTGGGATTGGCCTTTTCGATTTCGCTCATCGCATCGTCGAGGTCTTTTCCGATGCTCGGCAGTTTGGACCGGCCGTGCAGATATGACCAGCGGGCATTGGCGGGCACAAAAAAGATATTTTCGGCTTTGTATTCGTCCGGGTCTTCAGGATTTGCTCCTTTGTAATCCCCTTGTCCGGCGGTCAGTTTTTGATGAAGTTCTTCAAATGTATCGGAGATATACTTGAGAAAAATCAGACCGAGGACAACGTGCTTGTATTCGGCCGCATCAATGTTTTTACGGAGTTTGTCGGCCGCCTTCCAGAGGGCAGCTTCCATATTTTCTTTTTGTGTCTCAGCGGGTTTAGTCTCTTGCGGCATGTCTGCTCCATTTGCAGTTTTCTTCCGTGTCCGTTTGCTTCGGCTCTTCTTGGATGTTTTAGCCACAAATTCCTCCTGTCTGGTTTCAAAACGTTTCAGACAATATTACCTATCCCCTCTCTTATTTCAACCCCCATTCTGCCCGACCCAATTCCAACTCTCCTTTCTCCAGAAAAAATCCATTGCTTCAAAGTCCAAAATATCTTTTTCATTTGTCCATCGCCGATTCCGGCTCTTTCTTGGTATTCTTCCTCCTCATTATTGAATACTCGGCCGCAATAAACCTATTTCCAGGTCTTCTTTTATCGATTCTTGCACGAGCATTTTTTGCACTCCATGTATACATTTCTTGCCAAAGCCAAAACACAAAAAATTTCGGCCGCTGCCTTTTCCCTAACACCCAAAAAAAGATGGACTATCCGCCCCGCAAAAAAATTTTTTCCCGTAGCTTCAATCCCGGCAAGGACTAACGTTTCGCTAACATTTTTTTGCCATTTTTCCTCTTGTCCCCAGCCCGCCCCAAAGTATCATAAGAGAAGGTGAACAACAACATCTTGTACGTTCTTTATTATCATTGCAATATCTTGTATTATAACCAGTTATGACAGGGATGTCCCCGTGTCCGACGGAAAGGAACAGCACAATGAACCCAACACCCGAAAAAAAAGGCCTTCAGCCGTGGGAAAATCATTCTAACCACTCTGCCCGCAAGGGTTTAAAGATAGACCCGTTTTTCGCAACCCCCGGCCGTCACCCCTTCGAGGAGCTCGTCTGGGAGACCCGCCAGGCCAAAATTACCGACGATTCCGGCAAGCCCATTTTCGAGCAAAACGATGTCGAAGTGCCGGCTTCCTGGAGCCAGCTGGCGACGAAAGTAGTTGTAAGCAAATATTTTTACGGCGATATCCAGTCCGGCCAGCGCGAAAACTCCGTCAAGCAGCTGGTCCATCGTGTCTGCCGCGCCATTGCCGATCGCGGCCTTCGCGACGGCTATTTTTTGACCGAGCAGGACGCCGAAAACTTCTATCACGAGCTCACCTGGCTGTGCGTAAATCAATACGGCGCCTTCAATTCCCCCGTTTGGTTCAACGTCGGCCTCTATGACGTGTACCATATCGAAGGAAGCCCGCACAACTACCACTGGGACGACCGCCAGAAAAAGGCCGTCCCGTGCCCCAACAGCTATGAATATCCGCAGGCGTCGGCCTGTTTCATCCAGTCCGTTCAGGACACGATGGAGGACATTATGCGGCTGGCCCGCAGCGAGGCGATGCTCTTTAAGCACGGCTCGGGCACCGGCACGGACCTGTCCACGCTCCGCAGCAGCCGCGAAAAACTGTCCGGCGGCGGCAAACCCTCGGGCCCGCTGAGCTTTATGCGCGTCTATGACCAGATTGCGGCCGTCATCAAATCCGGCGGAAAAACCCGCCGCGCCGCCAAGATGCAGTCGCTCAAAATCGACCATCCGGACATCAAGGAATTTATCACCTGCAAGACGCTGGAGGAAAAGAAGGCCTGGGCGCTGATTGAGCAGGGCTACGACCCCAACGAGGCCTACGACAGCATTATGTTCCAGAACAGCAATCTGTCTGTGCGGCTGACGGATGAGTTTATGGAAGCCGTCGAAAAAGACGGCCTCTGGACGACCCGCTCGGTTACGACCGGCCAGCCCGTGGAGACCTATTCCGCCCGCGAACTGATGCGGCTGATTGCCGAAGGCACCCGCATCTGCGGCGACCCGGGTGTGCAGTACCACACAACCATCAACAAGTGGCACACCTGTCCCAACAGCGGGCCGATTAACGCCTCCAACCCCTGCAGCGAGTATATGTTTATTGATGATTCGGCCTGCAATCTGGCCTCGCTGAATCTGATGAAGTTCCGCCGTGATGACGGCACCTTTGACATTCAGCGGTTCAAACAGGCCGTCCGCATCTTCATCATCGCCCAGGACATCCTTGTGGATATGGGAAGCTATCCGGAGCCCAAAATCGCCGAAAACAGCCACCGATTCCGTCCACTCGGGCTGGGGTATGCCAACCTCGGCAGTCTGATTATGAGTCTGGCACTGCCGTATGATTCCGAAGGGGGCCGGGCGATTGCCGCAGCCATTACGGCCATTCTGACCGGTACGGCCTACATCGCCAGTGCGGAGCTGGCCTCGGTCAAGGGGCCGTTCAGCGAATTTGAGGAAAACCGCGAGCCGATGATGCGCGTGATTGCGATGCACCGCGAGCATGCTTATCATCTGCCCGAGATGCACTGCCCGCAGGACCTGCTCAGTGCGGCCAAGAACGTCTGGGACCAGGCTTTCGATGCCGGCTCGCAGTACGGCTACCGCAATGCGCAGACCACCGTGCTGGCCCCGACCGGCACCATCGGGTTTATGATGGACTGTGACACCACCGGTGTGGAGCCGGATATTGCACTGGTTAAATACAAACTGCTGGCCGGCGGCGGCATGCTCAAAATTGTCAACCGCACCGTTCCGATGGCCCTCGAACGGCTCGGATACAGCCCGGAGGAAATCAAGAGCATCTGTGATACAATCGACCGCGACGACACCATCGAAACGGCAAGTGCCTTGCGGCCTGAGCATCTGCCCATCTTCGACTGTGCCTTCAAGCCCAAGAACGGCAAGCGGCACATCCACTATATGGCTCATCTGAAGATGATGGCCGCCGTTCAGCCGTTCCTGTCCGGTGCGATCAGCAAGACCATCAATATGCCCCACGAGGCCACCACGGAAGAGATTATGTCCGCCTATATTGAGGGCTGGAAAATGGGTCTGAAGGCCGTGGCGATCTATCGCGACGGCTCCAAACGCCTTCAGCCGGTCAATGTGGAAAATAAAGAGCAAAAAAAAACCAAATCTTCGGAAAATCAGGCTGTTGCACGGCCTTTCCGCCGCCGTTTGCCTGATACCCGCAACAGCATTACCCACAAGTTTTCTGTGGCGGGTCACGAGGGCTATCTGACGGTCGGTCTTTACGAAGACGGCCAGCCCGGCGAGCTGTTTATCACGATGGCCAAAGAGGGCAGCACGGTCGGCGGTCTGATGGATGTCGTCGGCACCTGTGTCTCGATGGCCCTGCAGTATGGAGTGCCGCTGATTACGCTGGTGGACAAGTTCCGCCATGCCCGCTTTGAGCCGGCCGGGATGACATCCAACAAAAATATTCCCTTTGCCAAAAGTCTGATTGACTACATCTTCTGCTGGCTGGGCTGTCAGTTCATTCCGGGCTATGCCGAAAAGAATATGCCCAACCATGCCCCGGCTCCGGCGGAGAATCCTACAACCACCACCGCCAAGCAGCTGGTGGAAAAGACGCAGGATTTGGCCAAGAAAATCGGGCAGGCCCGAGCCCTCGAGAGAAAGGCGGCGGCCGCCAAATCGGAACCCCAGACCCCGGCGGTGATGAAAACGGAACGTCCGGTTTCTGCCCGGTTTGACCGCGCGGCCGACCGGGCGGTCGAACTGGTTGGTTCGGTCCTTCAGAATCCGGACGGCACTCAGGCCGAGGCTGTTCTCATCCAGCAGTACAACAGCCAGTTTGAGCATTTTCAGGATGATGCGCCGGCCTGCGATGTCTGCGGAAGCATCTGTGTGCGGAACGGCGCCTGCTATCGATGCTACAACTGCGGCAACTCGATGGGATGCAGTTAATCGAGCTGAAACCTGACAAAAGGCCGGTCTTCAATGGCCGGCCTTTTTTGTTTTGATTCATTCAAGAGGTTCAAAGCGGTTTGTAAATCCGCACGCGGAACGTCTTCCGCAGGTCATCGGTCAGAAACTTGTTCGGACATTTGCCGCTGGGCAGGATTTCTCCTTCCTGGCAGTCGGCAGGGGAGCTGACCTCGATTTCGAGTGTTCCGTCATCGCTGAATATCCACAGCTCGCCGCTGACGGGATGTACGGCAATTCCTTCCGGGGTAAAACGGTCTTTGCGGTCCCATTCCCATACCGGCCGGGGCGCATGTTCCATACCCCCATCCCAAACGTATAGGGCACAGGTGGTTTCTTCATCCACCGGTCCGGCCAGCACATAATGAACTTTTCTCGCTGGGTCATATTCCATCCCTCGCAATCCCCGGCCCTCCAAATCCCACAAAACGACCTGCCCGAATTGTGCGGGTTTTCCTTTTACAACCTCCTGCGGGTTGAGCAGCTCAAATGCAATTGCTTTGGGCGGGCTTTTTTTGTCAGGTTTGTAAAGCGGATTGCGCAGTCCAATCAGAAGCGAGCGGCGTGTCGGCAGGTACGTCATGGCTTCAATATTCAATCCCTCTTTTTTGGGGGCCAGTTTTTCTCGTTCTTTTTTGGACAAATCCTCCTGCAGCTGCACGGCTTTATCCAGTTTCAGAAAGGCCGCCTCCGGCCAAGCCAAAAACTGTTCCATCAGATTCAGGCACGGTTCACCAACCGGTTCCATCCTTGGCAGGGCGGGAGCGGTTCTCGACGGGGCGGCTGCAAAGAAACGATAGCGGCTTGTGCGCACCTTGCCGTCTTTATTGCGCCCGTGCGAGGTAATCCAGTAAATCACCCCATCCGCCTCGGCGGCCGCCTCAATATCCGCCTCCGGAAACCGGCTGTCCACCCTCAAAAAACTGCTTAACTCAAGACTCCAGACCGGCTTGTCTGTTTTTTCAATCGAGTAAATCCGGATTCTGTTTGATTCATCGTTGGCAACGGCGAAATAATTCGGGTCCAGAAAGACCGCCGCGGAAATGTCCGCCGCCCCATGAAATAGTCTCTCGCTGAATGGAATCTGCTCGGCAGGAAGCATAAAGCCCATCCCCAAAAGAAGAGCAATTGTTGTCGTCATAGTCGTTCCTTTTCATCCGGTTCCGCTGCTGGATTATAGTATAACTATTCCGTCTCCGAAACTCGAGGGGTTCTTTCTTGACAGATGCATTTTTCGGCGGTAGTGTACCGACATTGGTTAAAACCTTTCTAACAAAAAAGCGGCGCATTAGGGAGAAATTTTTATGGATACCCTCAAACAGTTTGAAGTCTGGTTTGTCACCGGCAGTCAGCATCTCTATGGTCCCAAGGCCCTCAAGCAGGTCGATAAAGATTCCGAGCAGATCGCCAAGTCTCTCAACGCAGATCCGGCTATCCCCTGCAAGGTGGTTTTCAAGCCGGTTTTGACCGGCCCGGATGAAATCGCCAAGCTCTGTCTGGAGGCCAACAGCACACCTGCCTGTGTCGGGCTGATTACCTGGATGCACACGTTCTCGCCGGCCAAGATGTGGATTAAGGGGCTTGACCTTCTCAAGAAGCCGATTGTCCACCTTCATACCCAGTTCAACCGCGACCTGCCGTGGGATACGATTGATATGGATTATATGAACCTTCATCAGTCCGCACACGGCTGCCGGGAATACGGCTTTATCCTGACCCGGATGCGCAAGAACCGCAAAGTCGTCGTCGGCCACTGGAAAGATCCGGAAGTCATCGAGCGTCTGGCCGTCTGGATGCGGGCTGCCTGCGGCTGGAATGAAATGCAGAACCTCAAGGTCTGCCGATGGGGCGACAATATGCGTCAGGTCGCTGTGACTGAAGGCGACAAGGTCGAGGCCCAGATTCGCCTAGGCGTTTCCGTCAACGGCTATGGTGTCGGCGACCTCGTGGCCAAAATCGAAGAGGTTTCTGATGCGCAGGTTGAAGCCCTTATCAAGGAATACAAGGACGCCTACAAGATGAAGGTCAAGCCCGAGCAGATGGAATCCGTCCGCATTGCCGCCCGAATCGAAGCCGGCATGCGGGCCTTCCTCGAAGAAGGGGGCTTTAAGGCCTTCACTACGACGTTTGAGGACCTGCACGGTCTGCTTCAGCTGCCCGGTCTGGCTGTTCAGCGTCTGATGGCCGACGGCTACGGATTCGGCGCCGAAGGCGACTGGAAAACCGCCGCTCTCGTACGAGCGATGAAGGTGATGGCGACCGGTCTGAAAGGCGGTACCTCTTTTATGGAAGACTACACCTATCATATGGACCCCAAGTGCAGCAAGGTTCTCGGGGCTCATATGCTCGAGGTCTGCTCATCCATCGCCGCGGGCAAACCCAGCCTGGAGGTGCATCCGCTGGGCATCGGCGGCAAGGCCGACCCGGTCCGCGTGGTCTTCAATACTCCGGCGGGAGACGGCATCAATGCCTCCCTGATTGATATGGGCAATCGGTTCCGGATGATTGTCAACGAAGTTAAGGTCGTCAAGCCCGATGCGGACCTGCCTAAGCTGCCGGTGGCCCGTGTGGTCTGGATTCCTCAGCCCAATCTCAAGACAGCAGCGGCGGCCTGGATTCTGGCCGGCGGAGCCCACCATACGGCGTTCAGTATGGCCGTCACCAGCGAGTTCATCGAAGATTTCTGTGAGATGGCGGGCATCGAATATGTCCTGATTGACAAGAACACCACGATTCCCGACATCAAAAAAGAACTTCGCTGGAACGAGGTTTATTACGCCCTGGCCAAGGGATTCTGATTGCTCCAAACAACGGACTGTTTTGAAGAGAAGAAAGGGTGCAGGATGTTGACCGAAACACTTGCAGGGGTGATGGTATCGGTTATGGTTTTGAATACGGCGGCAGCGCAATCAGCAGATTTGCCGTATCGGGTTCGTCCGATGGTTCCGATTCAGGCGGAGGATTTTCCGCTTTCGCAAGTCCGACTTTTGCCCGGGCCGTTTCGCAATGCGATGGAACTCGACAAGGCCTATCTGCTTTCCCTGGAACCCGACCGGCTGCTGGCCTGGTTCCGCAAAGAAGCCGGTTTAGAGCCCAAGGCCCCTGTGTACGGCGGCTGGGAATCCCAGACCATTGCCGGCCACTCGCTCGGACACTATTTGTCCGCCTGCGCCCTGCTGTATGCCAATGAGCAGGACCCGCAAATCCTCGAGCGGGTCGAATATATCGTTGATGAGCTGGCCCTTTGTCAGCGTAAACACGGCGACGGCTATGTAGCGGCGATTCCCAACGGCAAAAAGGTCTTTGAGGAAATCGCCCGGGGGCAAATCCGCTCTGCCGGCTTTGACTTGAACGGTCTTTGGGTTCCCTGGTACACCACCCACAAACTGATGGCCGGTCTGCGTGATGCCTGTCTGTACTGCGGCAACCGCAAGGCCCTTACCGTGTTAACCAAACTGGCTGACTGGGCGGACCAAATCACCTCCAACCTGACCGACGAAGACTGGCAGAAGATGCTTGCCTGTGAGCACGGCGGAATGAATGAGGTTCTGGCGGACCTCTATGCTCTCACCGGCGACAGCAAGTACCTCGAACTGTCCAAAAAGTTTTATCACCGATCCGTCCTCGAACCGCTGGCTGCGCAGGAAGACCGTCTGGCAGGACTCCACGCCAACACCCAGATCCCCAAGGTCATCGGGGCGGCTCGCATTTATGAACTGACCAAAGAGGATAAATTCAAAACGATCGCTTCGTTTTTCTGGGACCGTGTCGTCCATTATCACTCGTACGTCAACGGCGGCAACAGTTCCGGGGAGTATTTCGGACCGCCCGGCCGGCTCAATGACCGCCTGCACGACACGACGGAAACCTGCAACACGTATAACATGCTCAAACTCACCCGTCATTTGTTTGCCTGGGAGCCGAAAGCCGAGATGATGGATTATTATGAGCGGGCCCTCTATAACCACATTTTGGCTCATCAGCATCCGAAGACGGGGATGTTCAAGTACAAGGGTTTTCTGGATATGCCCGCCCGCAAGTCTTTCTCGCAGCCTTTTGATGATTTCTGGTGCTGCGTGGGCACCGGCATGGAAAACCATGTCAAATATCCGGAATCCATATACAGCCGCAGTGCAGACGGTAAAACCCTCTATGTCAATCTCTTCATTGCTTCCGAGCTGAACTGGCCTGAAAAAAAACTGTCGGTTCGTCAGGAAACAAATTTTCCCAATGAACCGCAAAGCCGTTTGGTTTTCACAGCGTCGGAGCCGGTTTCCATGACTGTTCGCATCCGCAAACCCTACTGGTGTAAGGATATACAGGTTTTTCTGAATGACAAAAGCCTGTCTGCGGCGGCTGATTCGGACGGGTATATCCCTGTTTCCGCCGAGTTTCGCAGCGGTGATACGATTCGGCTGGAGCTGCCGATGACGCTGCGGACTGAGTCGATGCCGGACAATCCCAATCGGATTGCTTTCTTTTCCGGTCCGATTCTGCTGGCGGCGGACCTCGATGGCAACCGGCCCGTCCCGGTTCTTATCGGCGAGAACAAGGCCGTTTTGGCCTCTCTGAAACCATTGGCCCGGGAGCCGCTGGTCTTTGAGGCAGGGCGTCTCGGATATGTTCTTGACAGTTCTGAGCCGCAGGATTTAACCTTCCGTCCTCTTTATCAGATTGTCGAACAGAAATACACCGTCTATTTGGACCTTTTTACACCGGAGCAGTGGAAGCAGCGCAAAGCGGAGTATGAGGCCGAACAGAAACGCCGTCAGGAAATGGAAGCCCGCACGGTGGATGTCCTTCGCATCGGCGAAATGCAGCCGGAGCGGGACCACAATCTGGAAGGGGAGAATACCTATACCGGCATCCACAATGACCGGCGGTGGCGTGATGCCCGCGACGGCGGCTGGTTTGCCTTTGATATGAAGGTCCTGCCGGATGTGCCGATGGATTTGGTGGTGACCTACTGGGGTTCTGAGAGCGGTCCCCGCCGCTTCGACATTTTGGTGGACGGGACGAAAATTGCCATCCAGGCCCTCGGAATGGACAAGCCTAACCAGTTTTACGATGTGGTTTATCCGATTCCGGAAGACCTGACAAAAGGAAAGGAAAAGGTGAAAATCCGCTTCCAGGGGCATCCGCAGCAGATTGCCGGCGGAGTGTTCGGCTGCCGGGTTATTCGCCGCTGAGAGGACCGGACGGCCTCTTTCGCAGCATCTCCTGATACGACAAAGGGACAATCAATACGGCACAGGGGGCCTGACGGGCGACTTTTTCTGTGATGTTTCCGAAAAATGCCTTTTGGAGCGACCCCTGACTGTGCCGACCCATTACAATCAGGTCCACTTGCTTTTCTCGGGCGACGGCCAGAATCTCATGGCTTTCCCGCCCGATTCGAAAAATCGGTTCAAACCGGACTTCTGCCGGTATTTTGGCTCGATACGTTTGGTCCAGACGCTCTTCAATGTCTTGCTTAGCCTTCTGGTCCACATTCTCAATTTCATAGATATAGTTTTTCCAGAACTGAGCGTCCGACTCCGGCACCACATGCAGCAGATAGAGCGTACTGTTTGGATTCAGTTTCGCCAGATTCAGGGCATAAGAAAAGGCAAAGTCGGCATTGGAGGAAAAATCCGTGCAGAACAGAATCTTCTCAAACAAACCATGAGGCTTTTCTGCTTCCATAAAACCGCCTCCCTTACCGGATTAAATTGGGCAAAAACAGAGCAATTTGCGGAAAAATAATCAGCAAAACCGCTGCGACAATCAAAGCCGCCAAAAACGGCATTGCTCCGCGAAAGATTGTCTGCAGAGGCACGTCCCGTTCGATTCCGCCGACGACATAAACATTGACACCGACAGGAGGGGAGATAACTCCCATTTGGGTGACCACAACAATAATGACTCCGAACCAGATTGGGTCAAAGCCCAGTTCAGTTACGACCGGATAAAAAATCGGAATCGTGAGCATAATCAGGCCCAGTGCATCGACAAAGCATCCTGCCAGCAGATAGAACAGAATAATCAGTGCCATAATGCCCCAGCCCGGCAGCGGCAGAGATGCCAGAAATGACGCCAGTTTATACGGAATCTGGGTGATTGCCAAAAAGCGTCCGAAGATTACGGCTCCGGTGACGATAAACATCACCATGCACGAAGTCCGGACTGTTTCTTTCAGGGAGCGGTTCAGCATTGAAAGCGTCAGCTTCTTCTGAAATGCTGCGATAAGAATGGCTCCGGCTGCTCCAACCGCCGCGGCCTCCGTTGGTGTAAAGAGACCCGTAAACATCCCTCCAATCACGGCCAAAAAAAGCACTAAAGTCTCAGAAACACCTGCCAGAGACCGAATTTTTTCGCCGAAAGGCACCTGGGGGCCTGCCGGTCCCAGCTGGGGCCGCCGCCTGCAAAGAATCCAAATCGTCAGACAGAACAGCACGGCAATCAGAATCCCCGGTCCAATCCCGGCGATGAAAAGTTTGCCGATAGACTGCTCCGTCAGGATGGCATACACAATAAAAACCACCGAAGGCGGAATCAGCATCCCCAGACTGCCGCCGGCGGCCACGGCCCCCGTTGCCAGCTCCATATCGTATCGATACCGCTTCATCTCCGGCAGAACTACCGAAGCCATCGTAGCGGCTGTTGCCGGCCCGGAGCCGCAAATCGCTCCGAAGGCCGTGCAGGCCCCAATGGTTGAAATGGCCATCCCGCCGGGCCAGTGTCCCATCCAGTGATACGCGGTTTGGAAGAGTCGTCGGCTGATGCCGGAATGAAAGGCCGCCTGGCCCATCAGTACAAACAGGGGAATGACCGTCAGCGAATAAGAGGTAAAGGTATCGTAGAGCTCTGCTGTGAGCATGCTCATTGCCGCCGACGGTGAGACCACGGCTGCAAAGCCCGCCGTTCCCACCAGCATCATGGCAATTGCCACCGGCATGCTGCTGGACAGCAGCACCAGAAGACAAACACAGCCCACAAGACCAATCTGAAAAGGACTCACGGTTTCAGCAGCACCTTTCCCGGATGGGTCATATGATACAATTTCACCAGAATCATCAGAATCAGACAGCCCGCAAAAAAGTAGGGCAGCCAGAAAATCGGCATCTGCAGCGTTTGAGAAACCTGTCCTGTCCGATGCAGCATCTGCCCGTATCGAACGCATTCCCGAACCGCCAGACACAAAAGCCCGATGGATAAGACACGCAGAAAAACATCCAAAATCAGCCGACCGGTTCGTCCGAGTTTGTGGTAGAAAAACTCAATGGCCACATGGCCTTTGACGGCTGTTGTATAGGGCAGAGCGGCGGAAATAGCAATCGCCCCCAGAATCTTTACAAGGTCATATGCTCCGGCAAATGCCCAGGGGGTTTTCCGCAGGAGCACATCCGCGACGGTAAGGGCCGTCATAGCCAAAACCGACAGCCCGGACACGCCCGCCAGTCCAAGCACGGCAGCCCGAAGAAACTGCTCATATTCTGCAATCAACCGCCGCATCGCCTCTTTCAGCCTGCCTCTTGTTTATTTGGACTGTGCCTGCTCAATCATCCGGCGGATGTCCTCAATCAGCTCTTTTCCCGGCAGCCCCTTTTCGCTTGCTGCCGCAATATACTCCTGAATAATGGGCTCGACCGCCTTTTTCCATGCCTCCTGCTGTTCGGGAGTCAATTCAATAATCTCCCGGTTCAGCTGGCGGATGAAGGCCCAGCCGTCCTCGTCGGCCTGGTCCCAGGCCTGCCCGTGCCGTTCGACCCACTGTTTGCTTACATCCGTGATAATTGCTTGTATATCCGCCGGCAGCGACTCCCACTTGTTCTTGTTCATCACGACAAACATTGCTGTCGTATAGCCGATTACACGGCTGTTGGTCACTGACGAAATCACTTCTCCCTGCTTCCATCCCTTCAGCGTCTCCACCGGACAAAGCGTCGCCTCCACGACGCCTTTCTGAAGGGCTTCGTACGTCTCTCCCTGACTCATGGCTACGGGGACTCCTCCCAGGCAAGCGGCAATTTTTGAAGATAACCTGGTTGCGCGAATCTTGAGCCCTTTGACATCCTCCAGCGTCTTGACCGGTTTTTTGGAGGCCAGAATCCCCGGTCCGTGTGCATGAACATACAGGAGTTTCACATCCGCCAGTTCCGCCGGCTGATATTTGGCCGCCAGTTCATTGGCAATTCTTGTTGCCGTCATCCCATCCGGATACCCCAGCGGCAAATCGAGCCCCTCCAGAAGCGGAAACCGCCCGCGCGTGTAGGCAAAACAGCTCATTCCGATATCCGATATCCCGCTGACAACCCCGGCATAACACTGGTCCGCCTTGCTGAGCGTCCCGGACGGATAGAGGGTAATTTTCACTCGGCCGCCGCTTTGCCTGGCAATTTCATCCGCCCATTCCTGTGCTCGAACACACTGAATATGAGTAGGGGGAAAGAAAATGCTGTAGCTCAGTTCGATGACCTTTTGTTCCGCTTGGGCAGCCGGTTTTCCTTCTTTTTTCCCGCAGCCCGTACATACCAGCACCCCCAGCACCGCTCCAAATACCGCAACCTGAACCATCCGTTTCATACCATTGCCTCCTGTGAAAATGTTTACTGCAAATTCATTCAAAAAGTCCTCTGCCGTCTCCGCCTTTATCTAATGTACTTCCGGCATTCCCGCCACAGTATATCGCCAACTTTCTCTTATTCAAAAAAAATCTCTATGACTTTTTCCAAATAGGCAGCTGTCTTTTCAAGGTTTTAACTGAAAACTGTCGAAAAAAAAGAGAAATATTTTCTAAAAGGCTCTGATTGATAGGAGGAAAAATAAAACCGGACAAGAAAGTGATAGTTCTTTTGTTTGGAATTTTTGGGGTTTGCTTTTCCCTTCGAGCTGAAATTCTGGACGTATCTGTTTTACAGGACAGGGCCTACCCGGGCGGGATCTGCTATATGGCCAGTGTCGGCCAGCTGATTCACTGCTCCGACGACAGTAGTTCCACTGTGCAAGAGTTGATGGCCATGAGCGGTTTCTGCTCGGAGTATGCCTGGATTCAGGGCCCGGGCGGGGTGTGGATGGTGGAGCCGCATGCCTATATTTACAATAGCCGCCTACGACTGTTTTCGGGTCATTCGCTTGACCTTTATCAGTTATCGGGCCTGGTTTATCACATCGGTTTTCTTCGCGGCGGCGGAGCTGGTGCTTCTATCCGGGCCCAAGCCAAATCCGTGACACTTTTTAAATCCGAAGCGGAAGCCGTTAACCGTCTTAAGCAGGTTCTTGACAACGGCCAGCCTGTCCAGGTTCATCTGGATTTTCAGTATGTTGCGGACGAAGCGGGGGTGTATTATCCATTTTGGCAGGATTGGAGCGGCGGTTCTACCAGCCATTATGTGATTGTCCACGGCTATGATGATGAGTATGTTTACTTTGCCGACAACGACCCGACGCGGGCGGATAATGTGGATGAGGATGGTCAAAAGGACGGCCTGCGTGTTCCCCTCCGCTGGAATACGTTCCTGGATGCCTGGTATAACGGTGGAATGATTAACCAGAAAGATAAAAACATACGATTCGGCCCCTATTACTTGTTCTATCTGGATAAAAACTGGGGACCAGCACGTGCGTCTTCTCTTCAGATACTTAAGCATCTTTCCTATCGCGGACAGAACGGGCCGGACGCTCTTTATAAAGCGGCAAATGCGATTGAGTCAGCTCCTCAGAACGGCCCATCCGTTTTGAGTCAGAATTTCCGCGACCGCAAGGCCGAAATGACCGCACTGATGGCTCAGTGGCTGGATTCAGCCGGTTATGAAGATTTGGCCGATTTGTATGAGCAGATTGCCGATTTGTGGAATTCTATCCGCGACAATCCGGATTGGAATGCCGTGCCCGATGTCCTCCGTTCCATCGCGGCTCTGACGGAGCAGTTTTGGCAGGATGCGGCGGAGTTGACCGACGGGATGCCCTGGATTGCTCTCTTGGAGGATGCCCCCGATGAGAAAAAGGATATCAGCGGCGGCACGGCGCTGTTTCGATGGGCCCAGCCGCTGGACTGGACGACGGGGTCGGTTCTTGAACTGGCGATGAAGGGAGATTTTTCCGACCGGAGGTCGATTGTGCGTTTCAGGGCAAGAGCACACCAGACCCAGATGTTTGTCGACAAAACAATGTGGCTACAAGCCCTGCCGAAAGATGACGGTGACCGCAAGCTGTCCTGGCGTGTGGTCAATGGTTCCACTGTGTCTGACACATCTGTTTTTGAATGGGAACCGCTGACTGTTGCTCTGACAGCCCCTGCCGACGGCTTTCAGAATCCTCCTGGATATAATCTTTTGTTCCAATGGTCTGCACCCGCACAGGCCGGACCTCTTCGTCTCGTGTTCTGCCGCGATGACCAGTTTATCGATCCCAAACTTCAAACAGCGATTGCGCTGCCGAGGAATGCTAATTATCTGGTTTTGGTACCACGGATTCTGTCGAAAATCAAACGGTTCGCCGATACGGAGGGCTGGATTTACTGCCGAATCATCGACACAAAAGCCGGGAAAACAACGGTAGGCCCTTCTGAAATAATCCGCATTCAGCTGGATGCACCCTCCGGTCCTGCGGACTGAGGCCGAAGTGAAAATGACAGTTCCCAAAAGTCTTGCTTTTTTAATCGGCAAGACTTTTGGGAAGGTCTGAACAGGCATAATTTTTTTTCTTCATTCCATTGTTTTTTTCGGTACTGCCGCCTGGCGTTTTTCAACAAATCGTTTCCTCTTGTGGTACTTTCCCTGTGGCTTTCTTAATTTGGGCGGATACAATATCAATACATTTTGGAAAGATGGAGAGGAATACCGTGATTACCAAAACATCCATTGTAGCTACCCTCGGCCCGGCTTCGTCAGACGTGCAAACTATCCGGCAGCTGATGGAAGCGGGGGTGCGAACCTTTCGACTCAATTTCTCCCACGGGGATCCGGATACGCACCAATCGATGCTGAATGCCGTTCGCACGGCATCCGCCGACGTCCCTTTTGCAGTCTCAGTCATGGGGGACCTGTGCGGTCCCAAAATCCGCCTGTGTCCCATCAGACCCGACGGCGGTCTTATTGAACCCGGGCAGACTGTCACCATCGCCCGGCATCTGGAGCTCGGAAGACCGGATTCTTTTTCTACAACTCTGCCGGAATTGATTGACCGCGTTCGGCTCGGCCAGCGAATTCTCCTCGATGACGGTGCGATTGTTCTGCAGGCGGAAGGCAAAAAAGACGATGCGCTCCAATGCCGTGTGCTGGTCGGCGGGCCCGTGCGAAGCCGCAAGGGCGTCAATCTGCCGGATACCGACCTGGGCATTCCCGCCATTACCCCGCGTGATTGGCAGTGGGTCGATTGGGCAGTCGAACATCAGCTGGATTATCTGGCCCTCAGCTTTGTCCAGCAGGCCGATGAAATTTGTGAACTTCAGCAGGCCCTTGTTCGAAAAGAGTCCCCGATCAAAGTCGTCGCCAAGATTGAAAAACCCCGCGCCGTCGAAAATCTGGAATCGATTGTTCAGACCTCGGATGCGGTTCTGGTTGCTCGCGGGGATTTGGGTGTGGAAATGCCGGCAGAACAGGTGCCTCTGATTCAGAAGCGGATAACCGCCTTATGCCGCCGATTCGGCAAGCCCGTCATTGTGGCCACCCAGGTTCTTCAGTCAATGATTGAAAATCCTTCCCCGACTCGTGCCGAAGTATCGGATATTGCCAACGCTGTGATGGATTATGCGGATGCGATTATGCTGTCCGGCGAAACTTCGGTGGGCAAATATCCGGTGCAGGCCGCCCGCGTGATTCACCAAGTCTGCGGCAGCACGGAAGCGTATCTGGACCGGCTTAATCTTCCTTGTCCGCCTATGGAAACCGACCCTGCCTTAAAAACTCTGTCTGTCATCGCCCGCTTTGCGGCGCAGATGCTCGATGAAATTCCGTGTGCACTCGTCGCGGTTGCCACCAAAACCGGCACCACCGCCCGTCTGCTCAGCAAAGCCCGAATGGATGTGCCGATTGTCTCTTTCTGTCCGGATGAGCGGACCAACCGGCAGATGGGCCTGCATTACGGTGTCATCGGTGTGTACAGCCCGTTTATGAGCACCCTGGCGGAGTTTACCGAGTATGCAGAAAAGACGGTACTCAAGCACGGATGGGCCAAAGCCGGTCAACAGATTCTTCTTCTGCCCGGACAAGACCTGCTTTCCGGACAGGACAGCCAGGCCGTAATTCTTCATACGCTTCGGGAGTCCGGTTGAGGATTCAGGCCGCTGTTTAGAGCGATGAAACGGCCAGCCACTGCTCGGCCAGCACGGCCAGGTCCGACAAATCAATCCGTCCGCTCTCGCTGAAGTCCGCTGCCGGATTCCAGCCGGTCTGCCCGCTCTCGCTCAGCCATGTCCGGCTGAACTCCGCCATGTCCAGCATATCCACCCGCCCGTCCCGCACGGCTGGGGCAATATCTCCCCGCAGCGGCGGGACAATCCGTTCAAACTCCAGCGACGGGTCCTCGCCCAAAAACAGCCCGCCCCCTCGCAGAATCAGATTGTATTCGGTGAACAGGTTCATCCCGATCACGCCGTCCAGTTTTCCGCCTTCCGGAGACGAAATCTCCAGCCAGACCACCGGCACATTCGTGAACTCCAGCCATTGTCCGATTGCCGGAATCTTCAGGGAATCAAGATAGTAGCCCGGCGCCTCGATGGTTTCCCCGGTTACGCCGATAATCGGCACCTGGAACTCCCAGCCGTCCGGGTCCAGCCCCAGCCGGGCGGCAATTCGGTCTCCGATGACGGTGATTTGCGCTCCGGTATCGAGCATAAACCGGCTTCGGTCGATGGCCGACCGCCCGCCTTCCGTCAGGTCCACACTATGGACAAAGAACAAAGACTGAGAACCCGTCCCAATGATGACCGACGGACTGGAAGGAGTGAAGTCCATATTCAGGATGTCATCGATGCTGTAGGGGATATACTGGACGGCCGTGGCCCCCAGCGGACGCAGCTCCAGCGGAACCCGATTTCGGTAGTGCGGTGCATTCTCATCTTCCGCAGGATAAAACGTCAGGGAAGGACCTGTATAAGCCTGCCCCTTATGCACGGATGTAACGGGCTGGTCATTTCGAATGACCGTGGTCCAGAAGACACTCATTGGTGTGCCGACGGCTGTAACCAAATCCGGATTGGAGCCGGGATATTGCCCGACCAGAACGGATACATTGTACTCTCCGACCATTCCGGCCGTAGAGGGCAGCTTGGTTTCCCGGTCGGGAGTCTGGTTCGGTTCCAGCAGATTCAGCCCTCCCATAAACACCCCCAAAGGATAACTTACGTAGGCATCTACCGAACCGGTGACTCCTGCAATTGTGATGGTGTTGTTGGTCAGATAAGCGCTGTTGTTCAGCCGCAGTTCGACCGAAGCCGCATAATTCAGGACGTGGGCACTGGCACCGGTGTCAAAGATGCCGATCGCAAAGTCTCTTTGCCAGTTGGCGGCGGTAAACTGTCCTACGACAGATGTGGACGGCACAGCATCCAGCTCGAGGTCAGCCAGCCGGCGATTCGTGGTGGTGATGACAATCCACGGGACAAAGCCGTCAATCGGAGGGGAGTCTATCACATTCGCGGCGGAGAGACTGAGGGCCTTGGGGAGTTGTTCTTCGACAGCCGACTCTGTCTTTGCCCGGAAACGGATTTCTCGGATTTTTCCACCGGCCGGTGCATACCAATCCACCTCACGGCGGATGAGCTGCTCGCCCTTCCCTTCAGGCGCAAACACACCAACCAGAAAAGAGACGGTCAGATAAAACGAGATGATTTTATTTTTCATAACCTCGCTCCGTATGGAAAAGGGTTATCAACAGCAGGTTCAAAAAAGGACATTTATATAATATAATTTTAAGCCCCCTCAGACACTATTTGCCTATTTTAACATTATAGGTCTTTCCATGCAATGAAAAAACACCCTCTCCGTCGGTTTATTTCGATAGAAAGGGTGGGAAAGCACCTTGGGGAGCTGGTTGAGTTACCACTTTTCGAGGGTATTGCCTGTCAAAGGCCGGATATGGTCGATGTGGAAAAAAACCAGTTTGGCTTTTTCTTTTGTTTTGTCTGTTTGTTTATGCCCCCTGCGCCGAACGGCCTGAATTTTTTCGGTGCTGCTTTCTTCGCGGTTTTTGAGCAGATAGAACCGATGACCCTTATAACCTTCCGTTTTTTCCAGGAAAAGATAGACGGCTTTGGGATTGATTTGGAGATTGGCATAACTGACCTGCGGCTGCATAATGAAGGCAATCGTTCCGTCTTCCTGAACATGAGGCCGTGCATAGACAGCGGCGTTGACATTCCCAGATTTATCGGCCGTAGCGAGAATGCCGACCCCTTCGGTGGTCTCAAAATAGGTTTTCCAGTCCATCGGGCTTTTCCTTTCCGCGAAATCTCTGTTTGCCGTGGTCTGTTTGTACAGAACCCAGCGGGCCATTCATTTGTAGTATAGAAGAGACTGATTTGTTCGGAAAGGAATGAAAAATGGCTTTTACATTAAAAATAGGCCAGTCCGCTCCGGATTTTTCACTGCCGGCGACGGACGGCAAAACATACACCCTGCATGATTTCGATTCGGCTGGGGTTTTGGTGATTTTCTTTACCTGCAACCACTGCCCCTATGTGCTCGGGTCCGAAGAGGTAACCCGCCGCACAGCGGAAAAGTTTTTGCCCAGAGGGGTCAAGTTTGTCGCTATCAATTCCAACAGTCCCAATACGTATCCGGAGGATTCTTTCGAACATATGGTTCGGCGGATGCAGGAAAAGAAATTCCCCTGGCCGTATCTGCATGACCGTTCTCAGGATGCGGCGAGGAAATACGGGGCCCTGCGAACCCCGCATTTTTATGTGTTTGACCGAAACCGCAGACTGGTTTATACGGGCCGCGAACTGGATAATCCCCGCGACCCGAGCAGGAGCACGGTCAACGATCTGGAGAATGCGCTGGAGGATGTGCTGGCAGGCCGGCCGGTCCGAAAGCCGCTGACCAATCCCATCGGCTGCAACGTCAAATGGGAGGGACGGGATGCGCACTGGATGCCGCCGGATGCCTGCGATTTGGTTTAGGCGGGCTCAAACAAGCGGTTTTAAATAAATGCATTTGGAATCGCCGGGGGCGTAAAAATCCGGGACTTCCGCCGCCAGCAGATAGCCGTTTTTTTCATAGAAAATGCGGGTGGATTCATATCGACTTGTGCCGGAGGTTTCTACCACCACCAAGCGGCCATTTTGTTTTTTGATTTCTTCTTCGGCGAAACGGCTGAGCAGTTTTCCGATTCCCTTTCGCTGGAAGACAGGGTCCACGACAATCCAGTACATATCAAAAGTCCCGACGGTGCACGGGGTTGAGACGAAACAAACCCAGCCGATCGCCTTATTTTGAAAGACGGCCACGTAGGATTGATAGGTGCATTCCGGTTTGCCCGAGACTGCTTCACAAAACACTTCCCGGGCCACAGCCAGTTCTCCAATCCTGAAAAAACCGGTTTTTTCGACAAAGTCCATCACGGCGGGTTCGTCGGAAGCTTGAGCCGGCCGAATGACAATCTCAGGTTGGTTCATAAAGACGCTCCATTCTGAGCACTCAGGGCGTTTCGATTTCGGGTCTGGATTGCATTTCGGAGCATCAGCCATACGAATCGTTCGTAGGGAATCTGAGCAGCCGCCAAAGCAGCCGCAAAACCTGCATCCGGGGATATATCAGGGTTTGGATTGATTTCGAGGATGTACGGCTGGTTCTTTTCGTCCAGCCGGAAATCCACCCTCGCGTATCCCCGGCAGTCCAATGCCTGCCAGGCCTGAATCGCCAGGGTGCGGATTTTTTCCGCCAGCGGTTCTTCCAGAGGTGCAGGAATAATCCTCGGGGTGTTCTGGTAGGCGAACGAGTCCTTAATCCATTTGGCCTGATAGTCCACAATTCGCGGCATTCCTTTGGGGAACGCGGAAAAATCGATTTCCGCCAGGGGCAAGACCCGAGTTTTACCTGCGGTTTCGATGATGGACACATTGAGTTCTCTTGCCGGAATAAACTGCTCCACGATGGCAGCCTGATGAAACTCCTGATGAATCTTCTCAACTTTTTCCGCGGCCTGTCGGGAAGGGATGGTTACGACGGAATCCTGTCCGATACCTTCACTGGCATCAGAACAGGCCGGTTTAATAATATAAATGCCTTTTTTGAGCCGTTCCATCGGGAAGGGGCGACCGGGTTCTACTGTCAAGCCCATCGGGCAGGGGAGTCCTGCTGCGGTCAGGATAGCTCGTGTTCGGGCCTTGTCCTGAGCGAGGAAAAGGGCTTCCGTTCCGCTGCCGGTACAGCCGGCCCCGAATGCTTCACACAACGCCGGAACGGCACAGGCGTCCCGACTGGAGCCGGGAAATTCTTCAATGAGATTGAAAATCAGTTTTTCTTTTCTCAGTTTCAGCAGGGAAACCAAATGCTGGAGATTCTCTACAGCCAGGGACTCGGACGGAATTCCGAGTTTGTCGAGTGCTTCCAGCACGGCGCGGACCTGATCCAGTACGCCGCCGCGACTTTCCTGAAAGGTTGAATCGGAGGTGTTGACCTGATTATATAAAACAAGCACGTCTTCCATGGACGCTTCGTTCCTCTTCGGCGCGTTCGAATGCACTTTGGAGAATGGCGCCGATCAATTCACCATAAGACATCCCTTCCTGTGTGGCAATCATGGGAAGGTCCGAATGGGTCGGATGCAGGCCGGCTAACGGATTGATTTCCAGAAAGTACGGCCGATTGCCCGCATCACAGCGGATGTCCACCCGTCCGGCATCGCGGCATTCGAGGACTTGATAACAGCGGAGAGCCAGCTGCTCCACGGACTGTTTGAGGGTCGCATCCCGCAGGGGGGAATACCGGATTCTGGTTTCACATTCTTCCTTGTTGAGGTAAGAATAAATGGGGGGCTGATTTTTGTCCGCCACTTCAATTTCCATTGTTCCGATAACGCGTGCCTTGGGGCCTGTGCCGATAATTCCGACGGTAAACTCCCGGCCTGGCAGATACTCTTCTACAAGAACCGGCTGTTTGTGCTGTTCCAGCAGGAAACGGCAGATTTGCTCCAATTGGGCGGCGTTTTCGACCTTCGAGTTTTGATCGATGCCTTTTCCGGTCCCTTCGGCCAGCGGTTTGGCAAAGAGGGGATACCGAAGTGCGACGGAGCCGATTTCCCCTGCAGAGCGGACAACGGCAAAAGGAGCCGTGGACAGCCCTTCAAACGCCACCAGTTTTTTGGCGACCGCCTTGTCGAGTGTGGCGGCACAAACCAGCGGGTCCGAAAAAGTATAGGGAATTTGGTACAGCTCGAGAAGGGCCGGAACCTGGGCCTCTCGGCTGCGTCCCTTCAGGCCCTCTGCGATTGTAAAAACCATATCCCAGCGTTTTCCTGCGGCCAGAGCCTTGCAGAGCGCCCAGCCGTTGCCCACCCGTTCAACCTCATAGCCGAGGGATTCGATGGTTTGATGCAGCCAGTCGATAGTGCTGTCGGTGTCAAATTCAGCAACATCAGACTCTGTAAAGCCGGCGGATAGATAGTCTCTCCGCAAGTCATAGACAAGACCGATTCGTTTTTTCATACGATTTCGTTTTCCTGATGCTCGGTGAGCCCTGCCGGGAATGTTTTTCTCCTTAATCGAAGAGAAAACCGGTTGACTCTAACCCGCTTCGATTGCGGATTTTTTCCCTCCGCTGGCCCCGCAGGGTTCGCGCCGGCTGGATAACCGAAGCTTTGCCTGCCGCCAGTTCCCAGACACCGGGCATTCCGTGGAGTTCTGTTTGCTCATCCGGCTTTGTTTCCACACCGGGTTCCGGGTAGTGAATCAGAAGCCCTTCATAGTTTCGCAATACGGTGTGGGTCGGACTCATGGAAACCACATAATTGGGCAGAACCGGGATTTTTCCGCCGCCGTGCGGAGCATCAACCACAAAGGTTGGAATGGCGATTCCGCTGATGCGGCCGCGCAGGTATTCCATGATTTCAATGCCTGCACGCACCGAGGTGCGGAAATGTTCAACCCCGCGCACAAGGTCACACTGGTACAGATAGTAAGGACGAACCCGGATACGCACCAGTCCGCGATACAGTTCTTCGAGGATTTGCGGCTGGTCGTTTACACCCCGCAGCAGAACAGATTGATTGCCCAGCGGGATGCCCGCGTCAGCCAGTTTGGTGCAGGCCGCTGCGGAATCAGGCGTCAGTTCATTCGGATGATTGAAGTGGGTATTGATCCAGAGCGGGTGATATTTCCGGAGCATCTGCACCAGCTCATCGGTAATCCGCATCGGCAGCACTACCGGAACGCGGGTTCCGATCCGAATTACCTGAACCGTTTTTACGGAACGGACGGCGGAAAGGACGGATTCGAGAGCGGAATCCGCCATGGTCAGCGGGTCGCCTCCGGAGATAATCACATCGGTGATTTCCGGATGGGCTTGCAGGTACTCAACCACCTGCCGGAGCCGGCGGGAGGAAATTGCAGTTTCCCGAGTGCCGGCGATTCGCTTGCGTGTACAGTGTCGGCAGTACATCGAGCAGGTGGTGGTGGCGATCAAAAGCGCCCGGTCTTTGTACCGGTGAATCAGCCCGGGGACCGGCATGTCGATATGTTCTTCCAGCGGGTCTTCGCTCAAACAGGGCGGGTCCGACAGCTCCTGAGGATTCGGGACACTCATTCGGAAAATCGGGTCCGATAAATCGGGCTTGCGGATGAGCGAAGCATAGTACGGCGTAATCGCCATCGGATACTTGGCAATCACCGCTTTCAAATCAGCCCGCTCGGACAAACCAGGCAGGTAGGCCGAAAGCTGTTCGAGCGTGCGGATTCGATTGCGGATTTGCCATCGCCAGTCGCTCCATTGGGAGCCCGCAGGGGATTTTAAGGAAGATTCTGGAACAGACAGGGAGGGCGGCTCATCCGCCCTCATTCTACTCGGAGGTTCAGAAGATTGCTCATCTTCTCGTTCTACAGCAGGTGCAATCAATTGAGGCTGCATACACTGGTTCCCTTAAAAGTTGTTTGATTTCTTTTCTTCTTTATTGTTTTCCGGCAGTTGTCCCAAAAAAGAAGACAAGCTCCGCACAAAATTCTGACGCAGCGGCTGGATACTGGATTCAACCTGTTCCATCTCCATCCCAATCATTGCGAACGAGAAAAAGCCGAAAACAAAACCGGCAACGGCACAGGCCAGCCGCCGAATTTTCATCGGGTCAATCTTTTCTCCGACAAACGGAGATAAAATCTTTTCCAGTTCACGAAGATATCGGTCATAAGGGCCTTCCATCTTTTCGGAAATCCTTCGCTCCAGTTTTACCAATAATCTTCCCTGGAATAAAAGGATAAACTTTTCATATTCTTCCAAAAAGAATTTGTAATGGGCGTCCAGCAGGTGTTCCAAGGCATCATGAAGAGTAGTAATGTGTTTATTGGTGCTGCGAAGACGTTCCAATAATTCATCGATGGACAAATCGACAAGAAAAGTCGCAATTTCCTCTTTGTCCTTAAAATGACGGTAAAATGTCCCCTTTCCAAGATCAGCTCTTTGTGTAATATCCTCTATTGTAGTCGCATCGAGTCCATATTCCGTGAAGACTTCCAATGCGGCTGCCTCAAGTTTCTTTCTTGTTCTGTCCGCTCTTTTGTCGGAACGGGTTAAACTCTTCTTTTCAGCGTTAAGAATCATATAAATGACCATATAGTCATATCTGACTGTTTGGTCAACCTCTTTTCGAAAAATTTTTTAATTTCTTAAGGTTTTTCCTAAAAAATGATTAAAAATATCGTTGTAGTGATTTCTGGTTGACAAATAATACTATATTTCGTTGTTGAGGTTCATTTATATGTCCGAATTGCTTGCTCCTGCAGGAACTCTCGAAAAATTGAAGTGGGCAGTGGCCTATGGGGCTGATTCTGTCTATTTTGGATTGGAATTTGGTTCTTTGCGGAGTTTTGCAGGCAATTTTTCGTTAGAAGACGCAGAAGAGGGTCTTCTATATCTTCATAAAAGAGGTAAAAAGGGATATGCAACACTCAATATTTTCCCATTTTCGGATGAATATACTCGTCTTTTGAATGATGCTTTTGCTCTTGAGGAAATGGGAGTGGATGGAGTTATCGTTTCTGATATAGGGGTGTTGACTGCTCTGAGAAAAAAAGGATTCAAAGTCCCGATTCATATCAGTACTCAGGCCAATACACTCAGCTGGCAGACCGCTCTGGCCTACAAAGAATTGGGCGCAGACCGGGTCATTCTGGCTCGGGAGTTATCTCTTGAGAAGCTGGCCGAGATTCAAAATCACGTGAACGGCCGGATGGAAACGGAGGTTTTCATTCATGGAGCTGTTTGTTTTTCCTACTCCGGCTGCTGTGCCGTCAGTGACTATATGACTGGTTTCCGGGCCAACAGGGGGGAATGCAAGCATCCATGCCGATATAAATATTTCCTGGTGGAAGAAAACAGGCCGGGAAAATATATGCCGGTTTTTGAAGACAATCGAGGCCTGTATTTGTTCAATTCGAGGGATTTGGCCTTGTTTGAATATGTGCCGCAGCTGACGGAGCTGGGGATTTCGTCTTTTAAGATAGAGGGGCGGATGAAATCCATTCATTACATTGCGACTGTGGTCTCTTTTTACCGGCAGCTGCTGGACGGAAAATCCTTCACAAAAGAACAGGCTCTCAACTGGCTCAATCGCGTCCCCAATCGGGGCTATACAGCCGGTTTTATCAAGGGCTCGTTTTTGCCGGAGAATTATTCCTGGGAAAAAAGTGTGTCGGAGGGAACCAGCCGGTTCGTCGCCAACGTTTTCCAGACGCGGCCGGACGGGTGCACCCTTCGTGTTCGAAATACAATTTGTTCCGGGGAAACGTTTGAGGTGCTCGCTCCCGGCGGACGGCTGTCCAGCGTCCGAATGCCCCAGCCGCTGAAACATACGGACGGGACGGTCTCAGAGACGGCCAAAAACGGGGACTGTTTGGAACTGCCGGATTCCCTGCCCGAATATGCCGTTTTACGCCGGATTGAAGTTGAATCAGCATAAAGGGAGGGGTATAAAGAATCGTTGTTTTTGCGGAGAAGATATGGAATCGTTCCATGGCAAAAAATTTCATTTTATCGGCATCGGCGGGATTGGGACCAGCGGGCTGGCCAAGATGCTGCTCAAGCACGGGGCCGTTGTTTCCGGGTCCGATATGGCCGACAGTGCGGTGCTGGAGGAGATGGCCTCGATGGGAATCCGGATTTGTCTGGGGCACAGTCTGGACAATATCCCGCCGGATGCGGATGCCGTGGTAATCAGTGCGGCCATTCCGGCCGGCAATCCGGAGCTGGCCCGAGCCGGGGAACTGGGAATCCGCATTTACAAGTATGCGGAGATGCTGGGTAAACTGTTCGGCGAGTATCAGGGGATTGCGGTGGCGGGCACCCACGGCAAGAGCACGACCAGCGCCTGGATTGCGTATCTGCTCGAAAAGGCCGGTCGGTCGCCGACCTTTCTGATTGGCGCCCATGTGCCGCAGATGGGGGGGTCCAGCGGGATTGGAAACGGGCCTTTTTTTGTGGCGGAGGCCTGTGAATATGACCGAAGTTTTCTGAATCTTCGGCCTTCTATCGGGGTGATTCTGAATATCGAGCAGGACCACCTGGATTACTACAGAGACGAAGAAGAAATCGTAGATGCCTTTACGGATTTTGCCGGAGGCATTCGGCCGGGAGGTGTGCTGATTGCCAACGGCCAGGACAAAAATACCCTTCGTCTGCTTCGCCGGCTGAATGGACAGGTTCAGGTTCGAACATTTGGACGCACTGACTCGTGTGATTTGTCAGCAGGGCGGCTTTATTTGCGGGAAGGTTTTTATGAATTCGAGCTGTGTGAACGGGGGACGGTTCTGGGGCTGGCTCGTCTGTCGATTCCCGGCATCCACAATGTCGACAATGCCTTGGCTGTTATCTCGGCATCTCTGGCGGCCGGCTTATCTGTGGAAACAGTCCTGGAACATTTAGGGGGCTTTACGGGAATTGACCGACGTCTGATGCTGAAAGGTCAGGTGGGCGGGGTTGTTGTGCTGGATGATTATGCGCATCATCCTACAGAGATTCGGGCTTCGCTTTTGGCCATTCGAGAGCGGTATCATCTGAAACACTTGTGGTGTGTTTTTCAGCCCCATCAGTACAGTCGGACGCGTTTTTTGCTTGATGATTTCGCAGAAAGTTTTAATCTGGCCGATACAACGATAGTCCCGGAAATCTATTTTGTTCGGGATACCGCCGAGAGCCGAAAAATGGTGAATGCAGAAGTTCTGGTTGAACGGATTCGCCAAAGCGGAAGTAAGGCGGTTTTTATTCGGGATTTTCCCGGCATTGTTTCCTATTTGAAAGAGTATGTACAGCCCGGCGATTTGGTGGTAACCATGGGTGCCGGAACAATCTGGAAGGTAGCCGATGAATATCTTCAGTGGCTTAGAACACATTGTTAAGGAAAAGTGCCCCTTAGCACCTTATACGTGGTATGGTCTGGGCGGGCCTGCGGATTATCTGGTTACTCCCCAAAACCGGGAGCAGATCGCCGAGGTTCTTCGCCGCTGCCGGGAGAACCAGCTGCCGGTTCGGGTGCTCGGATTCGGTTCGAATTTGCTTGTGGGAGATGACGGGGTTCGGGGGGCGGTGATTCGGCTGGAGAACCCGGTTTTCTGTGATTTTAAATTTGAAGGGACTACCCTGAGGGCCGGTGCGGGGGCCAACTTGAACAAACTTGTTCTCGAATCGGTCCGAAAAGGACTGGCAGGGTTGGAGGCATTGACAGGGATTCCGGGGTCTGTTGGAGGGGCGGTTCGAATGAACGCCGGGGGTCGTTTTGGGGATTTGGGGTCTGTGGTCCAAAGTGTTACCGTAATGAACATGGACGGCCAGATTTTTGAAAAGGCCAAACCGGAGCTTGTTTTTGATTATCGCAACACCAATATCACAGCCAAGCTGATTCTGGAAGCCGCGATTGAGCTGACGGAGTCGGATCCGGAATCGCTTCTGCAGGTTGTCAAAGAAGTATGGATATACAAGAAAAATACGCAGCCGCTGGATACGCACAACGCCGGCTGTATTTTCAAAAATCCGCGAGGTCTTTCAGCCGGTGCTTTAATCGACCGGGCCGGCTTGAAAGGGACTCAGATCGGCGGGGCGATAGTCAGTGAAAAGCATGCCAATTTCATCATCGCCGAAAAGGGGTGCCGCAGTTCCGATGTCAGACAATTGATTGATTTGGTCCGCACCCGGGTTCGGGAAAAATTTGACGTCCAGCTCGAACTGGAAATTGAAATCTGGTAGGGGGGGTAGTTTCTGCAGGGTTGGGGCCGGAATATCGCTTCGTGTTTTTCAGGAAATCAGAATGAGATATTGTAAAAAACCATTTAAGACGGTAGCCGTTTTGGCGGGGGGAATCGGCGAAGAACGTCCGGTTAGTCTTCAGAGCGGGCAGAATGTGTATCAGGCCCTCAAGAAAACAGACCTGGATGTGCGCTTTGCGGACATTCATCCGGATGATTTGTCCATTCTGGACGACCCCGATATAGACATTTTTTTCCTGATTCTGCACGGTCAATTCGGGGAAGACGGTCATCTTCAGAAGATTCTGGAAGAGAAAAACTTGGTTTATACGGGTTCTGATTCGGCTTCCAGCTGTCTGGCTTTTGACAAATGGGCTGCCAAGAAGCGATTTCGTGAATGGGGCATTCCAACGGCTCCGGCGGTTTATGTGGAGCCGGATACAGAGGAACACGCTCTTCTGGAGGCGATTGCCGGTCTGGGAGGGGAACAATTTGTTGTAAAACCTCTGCGGCAGGGCAGCAGTGTAGGGGTTCAAATTGCCCGAACCCCTCAGGAGGCCCTTCGGGCGGCTCGTGAATGCTCCGGACTTTTTGGAGATTGCATGGTGGAGCGGTTTATCCGGGGGCGAGAGATTACAGTCGGAATTGTGGACCGGATGGTTTTGCCTGTGATTGAAATTCGTCCGAAGCAGAGTTTTTATGATTATCAAGCTAAGTACATAGACGATCGGACGGAGTTTCTGTTTGATACTTTTTCCGATGTGCATCAGGTTGAGTTTTTTCAGAAAACAGCCATGGACAGTTTCCGGGCTCTCGGATGTCGGCATTTCGGACGGGTGGATATGATTATTGATTCGGAAGGGACTCCCTGGGTTTTGGAAATCAATACGCTGCCGGGTTTTACGAGCCATTCCCTGCTGCCGATGGCGGCGGCGCGGGCCGGGCTGGACCCGACTCAGTTGTGTTTGAAGATTCTGGAAACGGCTTGGCTGGATTTTCACAAGAAGGGTTGATGGAGGAAAACGGTGTTCAGGAAAAAAGAGCGTCAATCCGGCCGAACAGGGGGGATATTGGGCCGTTTCCGGGGCTCGGAAAACCGGACGGCAGGCAGAACGGCGGAGAAAGAATCCGGTTCCTGGTCCCTTCGGCTGCGGGTGGCTTTTTCGTTGTGTTTCTGGATTCTGGTAGGGACAGGGATTGTACTCAGCTTCGGATATCTAAACCGCTATATCCAATCAGAATATCCTCAGGCGGAAAAGTATGGACCGCTGGAATTAGTCAATGTGCCTGAATGGGTGGAATCCGGATGGATTGAGGCAATCAAGGCATCTGTTGGAAACGGTTTGTTTGCTCTCGATGAACGCTCCGCTCGACAAGTTTCTGAAAAACTTTCTGCATTTTCCTGGCTGGAGGATGTGCGTGTGCGGGTCACTCCCAGCCGTCTGAGGGTGGAGGCGGTTTACCGCAAACCTCTGCTGCGTGTGAAGGTCGGTACAGACCGCTGGCTTTATCTGGATTCTCAGGCAATGGTGATGGATGCCCCGGAGCTGCCCTCGCTTCAGGTGGTGGAATTAAAAGGGCTGCCGCAGGAACGAATCGGAAAACCCGGCCAACATTGCCCCGCAGAGGAAGTGTCCGCTGTGTTGGTTCTGCTGGAAATCCTGGAGCGAATGGACCAAAAATGCTGTTCAGATAAACCCTTGCGGAACGAGATTGCTTTTATCGATGTCAGCAATTGGGTCCGGGGGAAAAAGACTTCAGAGCCGCAGATTGTTCTTGGGGCCAAGGACGGGACGCCCATTTACTGGGGAGCCCCCTATGGAAAGGCGGCTTTGTATTTGGAGGCGGATGAGACAGAAAAACTTTCTGTTCTTTATACCTTTTATTCCCAGAATGGGTATACTCTCCAAGGCAAAGTCAAGTATCTTGAACTTCGCACCCCTGTGGGCCAGCGTCCTCGTCCTCGCTGAAAAGCGGAAGACTTTGCCCGTGCTTAACTTAAAGATCGCTGTCCAGATACGTCAGCGTTTTTTCGAGGATTTCCTTGAAGACCGGTGCTGCGACTCGTCCGCCGCTGTAGCCCTTGCCCAAAGAGCGGTTGGGTTTTCGGATAGAAACCAGAATAATCACTTTGGGATTGTCGGCGGGGGCCCCTCCGACAAAAGAAGCGACATAATTGCTTGTGTCATAACCGCCTGTAGGCAGGGCAATATTTGCGGTTCCTGTTTTGCCGAAGACTTCCAGTCCTTCGATGGCGGCCTGGTCGCCGGTCCCATGGGTAACTACGCTTCGCAGTGCTTCCCGGACTATCCATCGGGCGGTTTCCGGCCGTACAATATAACCGGAACCAACCAAAGAAGGGGTAACATCCGTTACTTGTCCTTCCGGGTTGATAGTCGCGCGGACCAGATGGGGCTGAATCAGGGTGCCGCCGTTTGCGAGAATACAATACGCGCGGGCTATTTGCAGGGCGGTAACGGAAATTTCGTGGCCGAAGGCGATTCGGGTTGGGCTGTAGCCGCTCCATTTTTGCGTCGGACGCAGCAGACCGGGTTCTTCGCCTGTCAGGTCTATTCCGGTCGGCTGTCCGAACCCGAAAAGCCGAAGACCTTCATACAGTTTTCTGGGTCCTGTTTTTAAGCCGATTTTCGCCATTCCGATATTGCTGGAGTTTTGAATGATTTCTCGGACGCTGAGAAGGCCGAACCGGTGGTTTCCGAATTCATGGATGCCGCCGTATTTGCTCCAGTAGCCGTCTTCGCAGTCAAACTTTTCTTCTTTGGAGACAGCGCCGCTGTCAATTGCAATGGCGGCAACGATGGGTTTGAAGATGCTGCCGGGTTCGTAAGGGTCTGACAAAATTCGGTTTTTCAGATGTTCAGGAGGGGTTTTAGAAAATTGCTGCGGGTCAAAATCAGGTAAAGAAACCCATGCGAGGATTGCACCCGTCCAGGGGTCCATGACTAAAGCAACGCCGGATTCGGCCTGATATTCCCGGATTTGTTTCTGAAGGGCCTCTCGCACAATTTCCTGAATCACGATATCAAGGGTTAAAACGAGATTGTCTCCGTTTCGAAGAGGAGTTCGCCCTTCGGGGTAAGCCGCAATAGGTCTTCGAAACACATCGACCACGTAAATGTCTTGTCCGCCCTTGCCGGCCAGAACGGAATCGTATTTCAGCTCCAGGCCCGCCAAACCGTGTCCTTCGCCGCCGACAAAGCCGACAACGTGGGAACAGAGGGCAGCGGCAGGGTAGGACCGAATCCATGCCTCTTCAATTCCAATACCGGACAGGCGGGCATGAAGAACGGCCTGCTGCTGTTCCGGGGTAATGTCTTTGGCAAGCCGCAGAAATCCCGGATTTTTTGCTTCCAGAATCTGTTCGGCGATTTCAGAGCCCGGGATATTCAGAATTGATTGAAGAGTCTCAGCGGCCAGTTTGTACTGTTCATTCTGCAGAAGACGGCGGGGCTCTCCGAATACGTTATAAATCATTGTGCTGGCGGCCACAATCCGTCCTTTTCTGTCAGCTATCAGGCCTCGCTGCGGCTGCTGGCGAACGACGGCATATCGCTGGGTGCGGCTGGCTTTCTCGTAAAGGTCTTTCCGCTGGAATTGGAGGTCCCACAGACGCCCCCCTAAACCGGTAAGTCCGGCCAGGAGGAAGACACAAACCAGGATGATGCCGGACCAAATTCGTGTCGGAGCATGGTCGGGAAAATTCATGGAGAGGTTTCCTCCGGAAGGTACGGAAGCACTTTCTGCGGCTGGAGGAGCCCTTCCAGCTCAAGCTGTTTTTTCCAAAGCTGCTGGCGGAGGTGTGTTTGGCGAATCTGGGCCTGCCGTGCCTGATGGAACATCCGCGAAACGCTGATGCGCAGATGCGTGGTTGCAATCAGCGCGGCTGTTATCACAAAGATTACATACCTCAGGCGTGCCCTTGAAATCATAAAAATCCTCATCGTGCAGGGATTTTCAGACGAATCCCTGCGGGCAGATTCTCCGGGTCGGAAATTTGGTCCCGGTTTAGCTGAACAATTTCCCGGTAACGGTTTCCGTCTCCAAGGTACTGCAGCGCAATCGTCCACAGACGGTCTCCCGGCTGAACGACATACTCAATGTAGCGCGTCGAGGTGCGTTCGGAGGAAGCCGGTTCCAAAACGTTTTTGAATTTTTCGAGGAGTACCTTTTCCGGTTTTGGAGACGAGGTCTGTCCGGTATTGGCAATTCCCTTGTCCAGCGGCGGGATGATCAGCTTGTCACCGATTCGGAGGGAATCCGGAGAAGTGAGAATATGCTGATTGGCCTGGTAAAGTTTTTGGATGACGGCTCGTGTGTTGCCGTTTTCTTTTCCGTAATAACGGGATGCAATAACAGCGAGGTTTTCGCCTTTTTGGACGATATGAAACTGCGTCGAAGGTGCAGGAGAAGCCGCAGCCGCAGGAGGAGTAGAAACAGCGGCGGTGGTTGCAGGCGATGCAGCGGGGGCTTCCGGGGCGGAAGGACTGCTCGGTACAGAAACGGGCTGGAGCTGGGCTGTCGGTGCAGGTGTTAAAACACGGCTCTCCGTGGGGGGCTCTGTTTGCCGAAGGGGCTCGGGTTCAAGTTCCCGAGCAACCTGTTCAACCGCCTGCTCAATCAGAATAGAGCGGCTTGGAGGGACCTGGACAGCTGTTTCGATAACCGGTTTGTCTGTTTTGAAAAAACCGACAGGTCCGTTGATCAGAAAAGCAATGGTGACAATAAACAGAAAACTGATCAGCAATCCGATTTTCCCGTCCGCAGTCATAGTCAGCGCCTTTCTGTTTTTATAAAAAACTTTTTTCTATATCCGTTGGGCGATTCTCAGTTTTGCACTTCGTGAGCGGGGATTGGCACGCCGCTCCTCCGCTCCGGCTGTAATCGGTTTTGGAGTCAGAATATGATAAATACCATTCATCTTATTTTTTCGAAAGTTGTTTTTTACAAGTCTGTCTTCTAAGCTGTGAAAACTGATGATTGCCAGAAAGCCGCCGATTTTCAAGAGATTCGGGGCGGCTTCCAGCAATGCCTCTAAACATTCCAGTTCGCGATTTACCGCAATTCGAAGGGCCTGGAACGTTCGCGTGGCCGGATGCAGCCGTCGCAGGCCCCTCCGTTCCGGTCTGGACACTGCTTTTTGGATAATCAAAGCCAGTTGGCCGGTTGTTGTGATTCTTTGCCGTTGTCTTGACTGAACAATACAATGAGCGATTTTCCGGGAAGCCCGTTCTTCCCCATAACGGTAAATCAAATCCGCCAGTGCCGTCTCATCCAATTGATTGACCAAATCAGCGGCCGTAATGGATAAGCGCTCATCCAGCCGCATATCCAGCGGCATATCGGCCTGAAAACTCAGTCCTCTTTCGGTGTCTTCAATCTGAGCCGAACAGATTCCCAGGTCGGCCATAATAAAATCCGCCTGTTGGATTCCGTGCTCTTTCATCACCTCGGGAAGTTTTGCAAAGTTTTCCCGAACCAGCACGACTTTGCAGGGCAGACCGTTTGTAAAAGATTGGGCCCTTTTGATGCATTTTGGATCCACATCCAGACCAAGAATCATCCCCTCAGGGCCCAATTGGGCGCCGAACAGCCGGCTGTGGCCTCCGTAGCCAATGGTTGCATCCACAACCCGCCCGTCCCTGGGCAGCCGGATTCGCTCGGCTAATTCTTTACAAAGAACCGGAATATGACCGGGCGAATGTTCCTCCGTGGCATTCGCCCAGTCGTTGTGCATCATCTCAATACCCATCCTTGGTATTGTTTAGTGGGCAGCGGCCATTACCACCTGTTCGGTAAGCCGCTCTATCTCTTCGGAAAAAGAAATCTTTTCAAACAGGGCACTTTTTCGTTTGAGGGTCTCGAGCTGCTTTTCCAGGCAGTTCAGACTGCAAAGGATTTGCTCATCCAGCGGCCGGCTCCCTTGCAGAACCTTTTGAAGCATCCGTATGGCTTCAGCGGTTTTCATTGATTTATTCCTCCGTTGTTTGCAGATTTTCCTCTTCGGGATAGACGGATTCCTGGGTCTGCTTTTGAAGAAGCGACTTTCGGGCCCGCATCAGGTGTTTTTCAAATCCGGCGGCTTTTTCCGCTACAAACCGTTCCCACTCTTCGGTGTTCCAGATTTCAATGTGGTCCCGGACACCAAGCAGGGTTAATTTATTGCCGAGATTCGCCCGTTTTTTCAGTTTCTCAGGAATCAAAAGCCGTCCCTGTTTGTCAAATTCGACGAAAGATGAGAATGCAAAATACAGTCTTTCGATAAGGACAAAATCGTCCTCCGGAATGCTGTTATCCGCAGCCAATTCGGCTAGCACCTCTTTGTAGCATTTTTCCGGATAAAGACAAAGAATCCCATCAATACTCAGGGCGAGAATCCAGTCGCTGCCGTATTTTTCAGCGTCCACCTTGCTTCGGAGTTTGGTGGGGATGAAAAGTCGGTTTTTTTCATCAATGATATGCTCGGACTCGCCTGTTAGCATAACCATGGGATTTTTTGCTATTTCTTCCTACTTTTCTTAACTTTTATGGGGGACAATACCACATTATTATTTTCGTGTCAAAACCAAAATTTTTAAAAAAGTTTCGTGCTTTTTTGGGCAGATTAAATGACAAGAAAATAAAAAACTATATATTGTGGCTCAAGGGCAAGGTTTATCCCATTATATGGGGGGTGTTGCGATTCGGCTATCAAATGATATTTGCTGAAAAAAAAGTTATGAATCCCATTTTATCCCACAGCCAAATAGTGGATGTTATGGCTCTTGATATGAATCCGTCGGTTTTCCGGAAAATAAATATTGCGGTTTTCCTGCAATAAAAATAAGGTTTGTTTTCGTATATGAAGGGGATTTGAAGATAGAAAACAACGATGATGAATTGGTTTGGCCAGTACAAAACTTGGTATGTGTGGGGTGTGCTTTTTGTCCCCGTGGCAGGTTTCATTGGGGGGTGTAAAACCCCGTCCGATTATCGAAAGAAAGCGGACGAAATTTCTTATAGGATTATTCAAGAAAAGCAGTTAGAGTCGCTCGGGAGAACAGAACCTTTTGCAATAGAACGGCCGAGTGATTTGTTTCGAAGACGTTTGATTGAGATTCAGGCCCTGCCGGTTTCTGCTCCAGCAGCCCTCGGCACGGATCGTTTAGAGCCGATTGCCCACTGGCCTGAAAAAGATTACCCCTTTGCCAAATCGGACTCAGAGCCGAATGCGGCCGACCCTAATCAGGTGATTACCCTTTCCTTAATGGATGCGTTGCAAATCGGGGCGGCGAATAATTTCGAGTATCAGTCCAGAAAAGAAGCCATTTTTTCGGCGGCCCTGGATTTAGACCTGGCCCGCAACGAATTTCGCACGCTTTTTGCCGGAGCGGCCAAGAGTTATTATGAAGAAAATCGAACTGGTCTGTCTCCGCAAAGGGGATTTGTTCACAGCGGGGAACTCAGTGCCTCCCGAAAACTGACCAGCGGTGCGGAAGTCAGTGCGGGAATTGCAGCCGATTTGGTGAATCTTCTGACCCTCGGGGGGGCTTCTTCCCTGGGGCTTACGGCGGATGCGAGCATTTCCGTTCCTCTTCTCCGGGGGTCGGGACCGCATATTGTGGCCGAACCTCTTCTTCAAGCCGAACGGCAGGTGATGTATGCCATTTGGCAGTTTGAACGGTACAAGAGCGAATTTGCCGTTTCGATTGCCAGCGATTATCTTGCCGTGCTTCGCCAATTTGACCAGGTGCGAAACAGCCGCGAGAACTATATCAGCGCTGTGGCATCTGCACGGCAGTCGCGCCGCCTTGCGGATGCCGGCCGCCTGCCGGAAATTCAGGTGGACCAGGCGGTTCAGCGGGAACTCAGTGCCCGTGCGCAATGGATTGGGGCCGTGGAGTCTTACAAGCAGCGTCTGGATTCCTTCAAAATTCGGTTAGGGCTGCCGCCGGATGCGAAGATTGAATTGGACCGGAAGGATTTGGATCAGCTGCAGGTTTATAAGAATTATTTTGTTTATTCGGATTTGTCCGGGAGAGGAGTTGGAAAAGAGGGGGCTTTCCCGGCTGCCGATGCGCCTATTGAACCGCAGCCGCCTTCCAATGAAGATGCAGGTCCCTTTGAACTGCCGGAGGAGATTGCCGTCAAAACCGCTTTTGAGAAACGTCCGGATTTGTGGGTGATTCAGGGACGCGTGTATGATGCTCAAAGGGATGTGATTGTCAAGGCGGACCGGTTAGGAGCGGAGCTGACGTTTTTAGGGTCCGCCGGCTGGGGCAGCGGACGTTCGCTGGGCTCGGCCGGCTCAGAAGATGCTCGGCTGGACTTCGACCGGGGGCGTTATACCGCATTGCTGAATCTGAATCTTCCGTTAGAACGGACGGCGGAGCGTAATGCTTATCGAAAAAGTTTTTTAGCTTTGGAGGAGGCGGTTCGGAATCTCCAGCAAACGGAGGATTCAATCAAGTTATCTATTCGGAATCAGCTTCGCACACTCCTAGAATCCCGGGAGCAGGTCAAAATCCAGGCCAAGGCGGTGACCGTCGCGGAAAAACGCCAGAAAAGCACCAAGATGTTTCTGGATGCAGGCCGTGCTCAAATCCGGGATTTGCTGGATGCTCAGGATGCCCTGCTCAGCGCCCAGAATCAGCTGACGGCGGCTATTATTAATTATCGATTGGCCGAGCTGAATCTGCAGCGGGACATGGGGGTTTTGCAGGTCGATGAAAAAGGTTTATGGAAGGAGTTTGCTCCGGAGGTTCTTTATGAAACTCAATCTGGCTCAGAAACCCGCTAAAAAATACCAGGGCATTCTTATTGCGGCGCTGGTTTTCTTGTTTTTGCTCGCAGGAGGCGTTTATTTATTTGCTTCCCGTAAGGAATCAACCCAGACCATGGCTGTTTTCCCTGTTCAGAGGGGTCCCCTGACCATCAGCGTGCTTCAGTCCGGCACCATTAAAGCCAAGGATCAAATCATCATCAAAAACGAGGTGGAAGGACGCACGTCCATAATTTATCTGATTGAGGAGGGGACCCGCGTCAAAGCCGGCGACTTGCTGGTGGAATTGGATGCCAGTTCTTTGGTTGATGCGAAAATCGGGCAGGAAATACAGGTTCAGAATGCCGAGGCCGCTTTTGTAAATGCCAGAGAGAATTTGGAGGTTGTACGCAACCAGGCCGAGAGCGATAAAGACGCGGCCCTGCTGACTCTTGAGTTTGCCCGGGAGGATTTGAAGCAATACAAAGAAGGTGAATATCCGAATCTCCTTCGAGATGCCGAGGCCAAAATCAAGTTGGCGGAGGAAGAGCTGGAAAGAGCTCAAGATACCCTTGCCTGGTCTCAGAAGCTTTGGGAGGAAAAATATATTTCTGAGAATGAACTGAAAGCAGACCAGCTGGCCGTAACACGGCGGAAGTTGGACTTGGAGTTGGCTATCAGCAGCCGAGATTTGCTCCAGAACTTTACGTATCTTCGAAGGGTCAAGCAGCTGGAGAGCGATATTCGGCAGGCCGAAATGGCTTATGAACGAACGGTTCGGAAGGCCAACGCATCGGTGGTGCAGGCGGAGGCCGAACTGAAAGCCCGGCAGGCCGAATATAATCAGCAAAAGGACCGTTTGGCCAAGCTGGAGGACCAGCTGAGGAAAACCAAGCTTTATGCTCCGGCGGATGGTTTGGTGATTTATGCGACCAGTGCCCAGCGCGGCGGTTTCCGAGGAGGACAGGAACCGCTGATGGAAGGGCAGGAAGTCCACGAACGGCAGGAATTGATTTATCTGCCGTTGGGGTATTCAGCGATTGCAGAAGTCAATGTCCATGAGGCGAGCTTAAAGAAAGTGCATCCGGGCCTGCCGGTTGTGATTACCGTTGATGCACTGCCGGGACGGAGATTTATGGGCAAAGTAGATTCCATTGCACCGCTGCCGGATGCTCAAAGTATGTGGATGAACCCGGATTTAAAAGTCTACAACACGCAGATATCCATTGAGGGAGAAGAGCCCGCCTTGAGGACTGGAATGAGCTGCAAGGCCGAAATTATCGTGGCCCATTATGAAGATGCTTTGTATATTCCGATCCAATCTGTGATTCAGGTGGGCGGTCAGCCCACTGTGTATGTGCTTACGGGTTCTGCAATCGAAGCACGTCCGGTGAAGGTGGGACTGGATAATAACCGGATGATTCATATCCTCGAAGGGCTTAAGGAAGGGGAAAAAGTGCTGCTGAATCCGCCGCTCAAAGAGGCGGAGGCCCCGGCGGCAGGTTTTTCTTCCGTTCAGACGGATGGTCAGGTGTCTCAGGAAATTCGTCAGCGGCTGGAAGACGCCGGCAGAGTTCAGCCGTCGGCGGCGGACCCTCAGCAGGGAGGGACGGAAAACCAGGGCTCGCGTCGTCGAACCAGGCCCGAGACACAGGATGCTTCCTCCCCGACGAGAGATTCGATGCGTCGTCGGTTTGAAAATATGACGCCGGAGCAGCGGGAGGAAATGCGCCGCCGCTTTGAAAGTATGACCCCGGAACAGCGGGAGGAGATGCGGAGACGCTTTGAGCAGGCCAGGCCGCAGGAACAGCCGTCTGACGAACAGAACCGCTCTTCTCAGGAGCCGCAGGCGGGTTCATCTGGAGAAGGTCGGCCATGAGCTCCGGGGTCTCCAATCCAAAAGGCAATTCAGAGATAATCCGCCTGACGGATGCATGGAAGATTTACAAAATGGGCCGCCAGGAAGTCAGGGCGCTTGCGGGTGTGAATGCATCGTTTGCCCCAGGCAGTTTTTGGGCGATTATGGGGCCCAGCGGTTCCGGCAAAAGCACGATGATGAATATTCTGGGGTGTCTGGATCGACTGACAAAGGGGCATTATTTTTTCGATGGACAGGATATCAGTACGTTCAGTGATGATGAACTCAGCGACCTGCGGCTGCGAAGAATCGGCTTTATTTTTCAAAGTTTCAATCTGATTCCGCAGCTGACGGTGCAGAAGAATATTGAATTGCCTCTTTATTATCTCGGGTGGGATGCCCGCCGGAGCAGTGAGCGGGCTCAGTACCTGGCGGAACAGGTAGGACTGGCGGAGCGTCTGAATCACCGTCCTACGGAATTATCAGGCGGCCAGATGCAGCGGGTTGCCATTGCGCGGGCACTGGCCAATGACCCTCAGATTATTTTTGCCGATGAACCTACGGGCAACCTGGATACGAAAACCGGACTTCAGATTCTGGATTTGCTGCAGAAGCTCAATGAAAACGGGAAAACGATTATCATGGTCACCCATGAGCCCGATATTGCGGCCTTTGCCCAGTATCAAATGCATATGAGGGACGGCCAAATTGAACGAATCGACGGAGGGATCGGATGAGACAAACCCGGTTGATTCGCAATATTGCTCTCGGCATTGAAAATCTTCTCCTGCACAAACTTCGCTCTTTTTTGACGATGCTGGGGATTGTTTTCGGTGTCGGCAGTGTTGTGGCGATGCTCTCCGTCGGCGAGGGGGCCAGCAAAGAAGCCCTCGAGCAGATTCGAAAGCTCGGCAGCAACAATATCATTATTTCTTCCGTCAAAGCCGTGGAAGATGAGTCTATGACCAATACCCGCATTTTTATGAGTGTGTATGGGTTGACCTATGAGGATTATCGCCGGATTTCAGAAAGCTTTAAAAACGTTCAGAAAACAGCTCCGGCCAAAATCATTCGCAAGGAGTCTCGATTGGGAGAGCGTTCGCTTGAGCTGCGGGTTGTAGGAACTACGCCGTCCTGGTTTGAACTGGTTCCGCGGGATATTATTGCCGGGCGGGTTTTGACGAGTGCCGATGTGGAAAAACAGGCACCGGTGGCTGTACTGACGGAGTATGGGGCTCGGCGGCTTTTGGCGGCGGAGCATACAATCGGTCAAACCTTGCGCATCGGCGGCGATTCCTTTCTGATTGTCGGAATTGTCCGGAGCGAGAGCGGACAGGCGGGAAATATTCAGATTCCGGACCAGGAAGTGGATGCCTATATTCCAATCGAGGTTGCCCGACGCTATTTCGGCGATATTCAGACGCGCGTGGCGGCCGGAACGCGGGAACGGGAAAAGGTGGAACTCCATCAGGTGATTCTCCAAATTGACACCTCTGAGCACGTGGAACCTACAGCAGCGGCGATTGAGCAGATGCTCAAACGCTTTCATAAAAAGAAAGATTACACTATCAGTGTGCCTCTGGCCCTGCTCAAACAGGCGGAGGCCACCAAACGCCGGTTTAATATTGTGCTGGGGTCGATTGCGGGCATCAGTCTGCTGGTCGGCGGCATCGGAATTATGAATATTATGCTGGCTTCGGTCACGGAACGCACCCGCGAAATCGGCATTCGGCGGGCTATCGGGGCCAAGCGCAGGCAGATTATTTTCCAATTTCTCATTGAGACGGTCGTGCTGTCCACGACCGGCGGGATAATTGGTCTGGGGGTGGGAATTTTTATCCCCTTTGTGATTACGATGGTCAGCGGAATGGCCACAGTTTTGACTTTGTGGGGGATTCTGCTGCCGCTGCTGATTAGTATGCTGATCGGGATTTTGTTCGGCCTGTATCCGGCTATTCACGCCGCCCAGGTGGATCCAATCATAGCCCTTCGACACGAATAAATAGTTTTCAGGAGTTTTTCGAATGAAATGGCATTACCAGGAGAAAATTTTGTTCATCAGAGACAGCATCACAGATGCCCTGCGGCGGGAGAAGGCGTATGCGCCGCTGGGCTGCGGGTATGTTCATTTCGCCGGCTGTTTCTTGCAGGCCAAATTTCCTGAGCTGGATTTGCAGGTTGAAAACCGCGGCATCAGCGGGGATACGACCCGGGAACTTCTGGCCCGGTGGAAAGAAGACTGTCTGGACCTTCGGCCCGATGTGGTGAGCATTCTGGTCGGCATCAATGATTTGTGGCGTGGATACAAACCGGTGCTTGAGCCGCACAAAACCCCTGTTCCGCCGGCGGAGTATGAAGACAATCTCCGGCAGATGCTTTCCGGTGTTCAGCGGCTCGGCAGCCGTCTGATTCTGATGGAGCCGTTCTATTTCTGCCGGGATTTGAAGGAGCCGATGCGGCGGGGCCTGGATGCCTATTTGGACGTCGTGCACCGGTTGGCTCGGGACTATCGGGCCCTTCTGGTGCCTCTGCAGAAGGCCTATGAGCAGCTCAGCAGTCAGGTGCCGGACGAACGCTGGTCAGAGGACAGAGTCCACCCCTCGATGTGGGCCCATGCCTGGATTGCCCGCCAGTGGCTGGCCGCCGTTCTGGACGGGCAGATTTAGCCGCTCAAACCGTTCGGAGTTCGGCGCGGAATTTTTCTTTCAGGACGTTCAAAATGGCGGCTTCGAATTGGTCCACCTGCTCGTGACACAGCGTGCCGTCGTCGTCCCGGAATCGAAGAGAAACCGTCAGACTCTTTTTGCCGGCGGGAATCGGTTTGCCCCGATACAGGCCGCCGAAACGGATTTCCTCCAATTCCGACGGAGCCGCCGAACGAACGGCCTGTTCAATCTCTGCCCAGCGGACAGGTTCGTCGAGAATCAGGGACAGGTCTCGTCGGATGGCAGGGAATCGCGGCAACGGTTTCGCGGACGGTTTGGCGTTTGCGGCCAGGTCTATCAGGGCTTCGAGGTCCAGTTCCGCCGCACAGACCATTCCCTTGTCTAAATCCAGACGCCGGGCAATTGCGTCCTCCACGGCGCCGACAAAGCCCACGGGTTTGTCGCCGACAAAAATCTCCGTGCCGCCCTGGGCCCACTTGGCACCGGCGGGTTCGAACCGCCCCTCTCGGCAGGTCAGCCGTTCCAGAAGGCCTTCCAGAACTCCCCGCATCTCCTGGAACTCCATATCGGCGGCCAGGGCGACCTTCGCCTTTTCCAGAGGAAGAACCTGATTTTTATCGGAAGGCAGGAACGTATCTGCGATTTCATACAGCCGGCAGGGGATATTGCCGGCGTGGTAGTTGGTCTGCATCGTATTCAGGAGCGAGCCGATGAGATTTTGGCGAAGCAGATTGGTGTTCTTGCGGGACACATCGCTGACCGCCAGATGCTCCGCGGCGGGTGCGGGGGAGAAGCACTCGGCAGTCTGTTTGTCAATAAAGGTAATATTGATGGTTTCAAAGAAACCGCAGCCGTTCAGGTACGTCCGGATTTTCTGACAGACCTTTTCGCGTGCATCCATCGGCACGGCGGTGATTCGAATCTTGTTTTCGACCGGCACCTTCTCATAGCCCCAGCATCGGGCGGCTTCCTCGAGGAGGTCGGCTTCGCGGCTCAAGTCGTGCCGCCAGCTGGGCGGGGTGCAGACAATCACATCGCCGGTTTCCCGCTGCGGATTCAGCCCCAGGCCGGAGAAAATCGCAAGCACCTTTTCGACGGGAATCTCGATTCCCAACAGGTGTTTGAGCCGCGACAGACGCATCCGCACCGGCGCTGCGGCCGTTTTTCCCGGATAGCAGTCCACAACCCCCCGGGCGATTTGACCGCCGGCAACCTGCACAATCAGCCGGGCGCATCGCCGGGAGGCCCAGTCGATGTTTTCCGTGTCCACCTGCCGCTCAAATCGGAAGGAGGCCTCCGACGGCAGTCCGAGCCGGCGGGAGGTCCGGCGGATGCTTACCGGTGCAAACGAGGCCTCTTCCAGCAGAATGGTTGCGGTCTTGTCCGTCACCTCGGTTTCCAGCCCGCCCATTACGCCGCCGACAGCCACCGGTCGTTCTGCATCGGCAATCACGAGCATCCAGTCCTGCAGCTGACAATCCGTGCCGTCAATGCTGACAAGCCGCTCTCCGGGGAGGGCTTTTCGCACGATGATTTTTCTGCCGCGGATTTTGTCATAATCAAAGGCGTGCGGCGGCTGGCCGTGTTCGAGCATTGCGTAGTTGGTGGCGTCCACGACATTATTGACGCTTCGCATCCCCGCGGCCTGAAGGCGGCGAACCATCCAGTCCGGAGAAGGTCCCACCTTCACGCCGGTGATAATTCGGGCGGTATAGCGGGGGCATAGTTCCGGTTCTTCGATTTGCACGCTCACCCACGTTTGAACGGGACTATCGGACTCCTGAATCGATGCATCCGGCAGCCGCAGGGGTTTGCCATACGCGGCGGCCAGTTCTCTGGCAATTCCAATGTGGCTCAGACAGTCCCCGCGATTGCTTGTGATTTCTATGTCGATAACCGTATCGCCGTCAATCTTTTCGATGCTTTCGGTCGGAAACCCCAAATTACTCAGCTGTTTGGCGATTTCTTCCGGGCAGACACCTTTGAGGTCAACGTACTCCTGCAGCCATTCCAATGAGATTTTCATTCTGCTCTCTCGTTTCCGGGGCGTTTTGTTCTTTTCCTGTTCCGGTCTTCAAAACACGTACAATAGCGATCTTGGCTTGCGGTGTCAATAAAAGCAAGGGGATTCCGGAAAGAACTCCTCTTCGTTTGGATGTGTAAGTCTCTTTTATGAAAAGAGATAGGTATATTTGGATCGGCGGCTGCTGAAAATGTCCTATAAAACACCTTGATTTTGCCAAGAGGCCTCATTAGAATATTATTTTGGAGGTGTGAGGAAAACTGTTGCGGGGAAAAGGCCTATCAGTTTTCTCACCCCATGTTTTTTATAGAACGCTCATCTGGAAAGTAAGGGTTTGGAACGTGTGTGTTCGGATGGGCGGGGTAATTTCATGACCAGTGCCAACGAAACCAATCGCGCACAGGGACGTGCCGCAAAGATGAGAGTCTGTGCTGAAAATGCGCCGCAGCTTCGAAAAGCCGGCCGTCTGTTGAGTGAGGAAAAGACGGCTCTAATCGGGCAATCGCAGGCCTTTCAGACGATTTTAGAGACCATCCGTTCCGTAGCAGCCCGGCGGTGCTGTATCACCATCACGGGGGAAACGGGGACCGGCAAAGAGATGGTTGCCCGCAAGATTCACGAATTTTCGGACCGCTCCGATAAGGTCTTTATTCCGGTGGACTGCACCACCCTGACCGGCCAGCTTTTCGAAAGCCAGTTGTTTGGTCATGTACGCGGCAGTTTTACCGGTGCGGTTGAAAACACGCTCGGATTTTTCCGCGCCGCCGACGGCGGAACCATTTTTCTGGATGAAATCAGCGAAATTCCCCTCGAGCTTCAGGCCAAACTGCTGCGGGTTCTTCAGGAAGGCACCGTCACGCCGCTGGGGTCCACGCAGTCCTACAAGATTGATGTACGGGTGATTTGTGCAACCAACCGCGATTTGCGGCAGATGGTCGAGAAAAACCAGTTCCGGGCGGACCTGTTTTATCGGCTGAATGTGATTAACCTGCAGATTCCGCCCCTGCGTCAGCGGCCGGAAGATATTCTGCCGTTGGCCAATTATTTTCTGGAGAATCTGAGCCGTTTTTATGGAGAGCCGCTCAAAAAGCTCTCTTCGGAGGCGGAGCATCTGCTGCTTCGCTATCGCTGGCCGGGCAATGTCCGGGAATTGTCCAACGCGATGGAACGGGCCTACGTGCTCAGCCGCGGGATGGTTATTGAGCCCTCGGTCCTGCCGCCGGAGATTTTCATGAGCGGTTCCTCCCGTACCGATTCGCCGCTGCCGACGCTGGATGAGGCCAATCAGCGGCTGGTTCAGGAAGCGCTTCGCATCACCAAAGGACGCAAGATGGAAGCCGCCAAAATACTCGGTATCGAACGCCGGCGTCTTAATCGGCTGCTCGAAAAGCTGAATATTGAGCCTGCCAAGTTCAAAGACCACTGACGGATGGCGTCATTGTAGAGCATATTTGTCTTCTTATTGTTTTTGCTTTTTTAAGGAAATTGGCATTGACAGGGGGGTGATTGCCTTTATAATATCTCACTTTCTGAGAAATGACGGGAGTAGAATTGATATGAAAAGTTTTTTGGCAAAAAAAGGCCAAGTCGAGCGGAAATGGTGGCTTGTGGATGCGGAAAACAAGGTGCTCGGACGCTTGGCCTCCAAAGTGGCGATGATTCTGATGGGCAAAACCAAGCCCATTTATACCCCGCATGTGGATACAGGGGATTATGTAATCGTCGTGAATGCGGAAAAGATTCGGCTGACCGGACGGAAGCCCCAAACCAAGACCTACACAACGTTTAGTCTCTATCCGGGCGGCCAAAAGATTATTCCGTTTTCGAGGATGATTCAGCGGCATCCGGAGCGGGTGATTCAGAAAGCCGTCCAGCGGATGCTGCCGAAAAATCCGCTCAGCGAACATATGTTGAAGAAGTTGAAGATTTACAAAGGGCCTCATCACGAGCATGCGGCTCAAAAACCGGTGAAATTAGAATTGTAACAGCGATTCAGGCAGACCTATGGCTGAAAACGAAACGTACCTGATTGATCCGAAGATTCTGGAGAAAAGTGCCTCGGTGCTGACCTCGACGGCTCCGGCGGCTCCCGCCAAGCGCGACGCCGCAGGGTTTGTGTGGGGAACAGGACGCCGAAAAACCTCCGTTGCACGGGTTCGCCTCAAACCCGGCACCGGAAAAATTGAGATTAACGGCCGTCCGCTCGAAGAGTATTTTCTGCTCGAGAAGGACCGCGAAGCGGTTCGCGCCCCGCTGGCGGCGGTCAACGGTCTCCAGTCGTTTGATGTGATTGTCAACGTCAAAGGCGGCGGGACAACCGGTCAGGCCGACGCCGTCAAGCTTGGAATTGCCCGGGCATTGAAAGATTATGACCCGTCTTTGCTGAAAGTCCTCCGCGACGGCGATTTCCTGACACGGGACAGCCGAATGGTGGAAAGAAAGAAGGCCGGAAAGCCCGGCGCCAGAAGGAGTTTCCAGTTCTCCAAGCGTTAATTGTTTTGTTGGTTCGACTTTTCAAAACCGCCGGAGCAGGAATACGGCGGTTTTTTTATGTGAGTTTCTCTGACGGAACGGATGGACGACACAATTCAGATTTTGAGTGGGAAAGGGAAACGGGGTTTATATGGTTCGTGTTGCGATTATCGGGGCCAGCGGCTACACAGGTCTGGAAGCCATTGAGATTCTGCTGCGTCATCCTCAGACTGAATTGACCTATCTGACGGCGCTGCCGGAGGAGTGCGGGCCGGCGGCGGAGGTTTTCGGACAGCTCCGAGGGCGGCTGGATATGCCCATCGAGCCGCTGGATATGAACAAACTGGCGGAAAAAGCCGAGGCGGTGTTGTGCTGCCTGCCGCATAAGGTCTCGATGGGATTTGTCCCCAAACTGCTGGCGGCGGGGCTGAAGGTTGTGGATTTCAGCGCCGACTACCGCCTCCGCGATGCGGCCGTGTATGAAAAATATTATGTACCGCATACGGATAAGGAAAACCTGGCTCATGCAGTGTACGGTCTTCCGGAGATGAATCGAAAGCAGATTTCCTCCGCCCGGCTGATTGCCAACCCCGGCTGTTTTCCGACCGGCGCCCTGCTGGCTTTGCTGCCGGTGCTCCGCGAAGGCCTGATCCAACCCAAGGGAATTATTGTGAATGCCGTCACGGGGGTTTCCGGCGGCGGGAAAAATCCGAGCCCTGTATTTCATTTTCCGGCAATGAACGAAAACCTGCTGCCGTACGGCGTCGGGACCCATCGCCATATGCCGGAGATGGAGCAGGTCGCCTCCGATGCGGCCGGCAAGCCCGTGGAAATCCTCTTTCAGCCCCATGTCGGACCGTTTGACCGCGGCATCCTTTCTTCGGTTTACGGAGAACCCACAAAGGCCGTCACCTCCGCTCAGCTGCTCGAACTCTATCGGTCTTTTTATCAGAACGAGCCGTTTGTCCAGGTTCTCTCCAAACCGCCGGCGCTCAAACACGTGGCCAAGAGCAACTACTGCCATCTTTTCCCCACGGTTGTGAAGGGCCGTCTTGTGATTTTCTCGGCCATTGACAACCTGATTAAGGGGGCCTCCGGTCAGGCGATTCAAAATCTCAATCTTTTGTACGGGTTTGAAGAGACCCTCGGACTGAAATAATCTCTCTTCCGGGAGGCCCGGATGGATGCAGAACAGGCCATGCGGCGGGCGCTGGAGCTGGCGCGGCAGGGACTGGGGCGAGTCGAGCCGAATCCGGCGGTCGGGTGTGTGATTGTCAAAGACGGCCGGCTGATTGGCGAAGGCTGGCATCGGGAATTTGGGGGGCCGCACGCCGAAATCGAGGCCCTTTGCGACTGCCGCCGGCGGGGAAATGACCCGCGGGGGGCCGTAGTCTATGTGACCCTTGAGCCCTGCTGCTTTACCGGAAAAACCGGCCCCTGCACGAAAGCCCTTATAGGAGCCGGTGTTGCCAAAGTAATTGCCGCGATGGAAGACCCGTTCCCAAAGGTCAGCGGCAGGGGATTCCAAGAACTTCGGCAGGCAGGGATTTTTACAGAGGCGGGGCTGTGCCGAAAAGAGGCCGAATCGCTCAACGCTCCCTATCTGAAGCATATCCGAACCGGCCGGCCCTGGGTGATCCTCAAATGGGCCCAGAGTCTCGATGGGAAACTGGCCCGCCGAAATCCCTCCGAAACGGGACGATGGATTTCCAATGAAGCGTGCCGACGGCATGTGCATCAGCTCCGCCGAAAAGTGCAGGGGATTTTGACGGGAATTCACACCATTCTGGAGGATAATCCCCAACTGACCGTCCGGTTGGATGAGCCGGTTCGAAGGCCTCCTGTTCGAATTGTTCTGGACAGTCAATTACGGATTCCCTGGGATTGTCGAGTTTTAAGTGTTCAGGAAGCCCCGACATGGGTGTTTACAACCCATGCTTCCTTTCAGATAGAGCCGGAAAAGGTTTTTCGACTCCGGCAGGCAGGGGTGGAGATCTTGGAGGCCGGTCAGAAGGAACAGCGGTGTGATCTGGAAGATGTGCTGGACCAGGCAGGCAAACGGGGGCTTCAGCAGATTCTGGTCGAAGCCGGTCCGACTCTGCTGAGGGCGTTTCTCAAACAGAATCTGGCGGATGAAGTCTTCATCTATATAGCTCCGGTCTTGCTTGGGCAGGCCGGGGTTGCGGATTTGTCGGCGGCGATATCCTCGTTGGGGCCGCTGGAGCTTCGGCAGCCGACCGTTCAGATTTTTGAGGATAATGTTCTGATTTCCGCCCGTCTATCGTCCGGCTGAATCGGACAAAATCTGCCGGGCTTTCTGGCAGTCGAGGGCGATTTGACGGATGAGGTCCTCCCGCGATTCAAAACGCTGCTGATTGCGCAGCCATTCGACAAAGTCCATCGCTAAATATTTTCGGCTTAGGTCCTCAACATTCGACTCGAGCAGATGGGCTTCCAGCAGAAGAGGGTGGTCGGTCACAAATGTCTTGGCCCGTCCGATGCTGAAGGCCGCTGGTCTTCGAGCCGGCTGACGGCAGACCTCTTCCAGAGAATCTCCCACAGCGACAAAGCCGGCATAGACCCCTTCCGAAGGGATAATCTGTTCTGCGGGCTTGAGATTAGCGGTTGGGAAACCAAGGGTTCTGCCGATGCCTCGTCCTGGGATGGTTGTCCCGACAAGACGATACGGGCGTGAGAGAATTTGGGCAGCGTGGGCCGCCTTGCCGTCTTCGAGAAGCCGGCGGACGGTGGAGCTGGAGCAAGTAACGCTGCGCTGGTCCTGGTTCAGGTGAACGGTGGTGTAGGGAACCTCAAGCACATCAAAGCCGGATTCCAGCCCAAACTCCCGGAGAGTTTGCAGGGTTCCGCTTCGCCCGTAGCCGAATGTGAAATTGGGCCCCTCGACAATGGCCCGGGGTGCAAAAGATGGCACAAGAAATCGGCTCACAAACTCCTTCGGCGACTGATTCAGAAGGGAAAGGGTATCTCGAATCACAATCAGCACATCCGCCCCGCACTGCTCCAGCAGAAAGGCCTTCAGCGGCAGGGGAGTCAGGACACCGGGGCTTTTTTCCGGATGAAGGACCGCCGCCGGATGCGGGTCAAAGGTCATAACAGCCAGCGGAACACCGAGCCGGTCGGCGGCTTGCCGAGCCGTTCGAAGAATCGCCTGATGGCCCCGATGAACCCCATCGAAGTTGCCGATTGTTAAAACGGCCCCTTTCGGCGCCAGCTCTTTTATATCTGCGTCGGACAAAATTCGCATTCGGTTGACTCGACTTTCTTTCAAAGGGTTTGTAAAGAAGCATTGTATCGGCCCGAAGGAAGGATGACAAGGTGCTGAAATCGCTTGACCCAAAGGGGCTTGTTTGTCATTATGAGAAAGGTTTGAAACGGAAAGGTTGACTCCATGCGGAAAGCGATTCAGACGGAACGGGCCCCGAAGGCAATCGGACCGTATTCGCAGGCGGTTCAGGTCGGACAGACCCTGTACATATCGGGACAGCTGGGTATTGACCCGGCCGCCGGACGGCTTGTGGACGGCGGGACTGCCGAGCAGGCCCGTCAGGCCCTTCTTAATATTCAGGCGATTGCTGCGGCGGCCGGTTTTTCCATGCAGGATGTCGTGCAGGTCCAGATTTTTCTGGCGGATATGACCGATTTTGCCGCCGTCAATGAGGTGTACAAGACCTTTTTCCAGGAACCGTATCCGGCCCGGGCCGCCGTCCAGGCGGCTGGGCTGCCCGCAGGTGCACGCATTGAAATTTTGGCCGTAGCCCAGAAGGCTGCCGGTCTTTCCATCCGGCGTCCGGGCCCGTCCGCCGCGCGGGCCGCCGAGCACCCGTATGCGGATGAATACCTTTGATTACTGCAGGGCTTTGAGTTTTTCCGTCAGCTGCTCGATGGTCTTGTTTTCCTGATCCAGCTGCGACTGGAATGTCTGGATAATGGGGTCCTGCTCCAGCGTTCCGCACACGGCGGCAAAATCCTCCGACGCAAACTGTTCCGGATCGTCAATCCCGTAGCCGATCTGCATGACGGGTTCGAATTCTTTTTTGGCGTCTTCGGTCTGGGCCAGCACAATCTGCCGTGATGCATTTCGCGTATCGTCCAGAATCCTCAGCAAATCCCCAATCGTCCATTGACGGACGGTCTTGCCCAGTTCGGCCTCCAGATTTTCCTTCACCCACGCCCATTCATATTCGGCATAATTCTTAAACAGAGACTGAAGCCGCATTTCCACCGCTGCAATCGTGTCAATGCGTTCTTCTTCGATATCGAACAGCAGCGTTTCGAGAAAGGCGGCCGGCGCAATCAGCCCTCCGCAGTCAATCCAGTCTCCCTCGCCGAGATTGACGGTTCCGGTGAGTTTTTCCCGCAGGTCTATCAGGGAAATAAACTTCTGCGAAGACAGACGGCGAATCAGCACGCGTCCCAGATACTGCTGAAGTGCCCAGCGGTACAATTCCAGACCCCGCTGGGGCATACAGATTTTCAGTCCCTGATGCCGAACAGACTCGGCCTCGGAAGGATTCCGGCTGAGCAGATCGGCAAGGAGCTGAATCCCCCGTTTGAGCTTGCGGGCAATGTACGGAGTCATCACGTCGCTGATTACTGCATCGAGTTTGGTCGGGGCCTTGCGTACATCGCGCTGACGCCATTTTATCTGGTCACGGATGAGCCCGATGTTCGCCAGGTTCTGTCCCGGATACAGCACGCTTTCGCCTGGACGTTCAATGATGTAGGAGAAGGGCAGGTCGGAGGTGTCGAGGTGTTCGTTGTGTCGTCCGAGCACGACGGAAAAAGCGCCGATTCGGGCCGGCCAGGCAAGGAAAGCCCCGGAACCGGTTTTTACGCCGCGTTCAAAGATGCCCTGCTGATTCGGGCCGAGCCGATACATGTGGTTGGCCTGATTGGTGCCGCTGCCGGCGTTGAAGAAACTGCACAGACCTGCGATGAGCAGGGTGGATTTGTGCTGGCTGACCGTGAACGGCCCGGCGAACATTGAATAGGCCTGGCCCTGTCCCATCGAACAGTTGGCGAAAAATACCGAGTCCTGGGCGGTAAACGAACGGGACAGCTCTGTACCCTGGCCGACAAAGCACCGCCGAAGAATCACAAAATTCCGCACGCGGCTGCCTTCACAGAGGATAAAGTCGTTGGCAATCACACCCGGACCCACATAGGTCGGGTCGGACAGGTCGCTGCGGATGGTTCCGTTTTCCAGCAGAACCGCCCCCTCAATCCGGGCCGACGGTCCTATGCAGACATCATGAATGACGCCGCAATGAAGAATTTTTGCATTTTTGCGTATCCATCCCCTTGGAGTTTTCGTTTCCTCAATAGCATCGTTGATTAAATGGCGGAGGCGTTCAAGGAGCTGGGGACGGTGCCGATACATAGCCAGCAGGTAGGCCAATTGAGAACTAAGCCGTTCGAAGAGGGGGATTGCCCGTTTGCCGTTTTCATTGACCACGGCGGCAAGGGTTCCATTGCCGAAGGCGCTTTGGCTGTCACATTGAAGAGATGCAACGTCTTCAATCCACACGCCTTCCTCGATGGTATAGTTGGCAATGACATCCCGGACGCCGCTGATCCGAACATTATCGCCGATGGAGACATCCTGTAAGGTCAGATGATAAAGGCCGACGGGCCGGGGAATGCCGGCTTCCTCGACGGAAACCGGCTCAAAAGCCCCGAGGTGAACAGCCCCCGAAAAATGAACATGATGGACAAAGGCGGGGTTGAAACCGTCGGTTACTTTGATTTGGTTCCAGTTCAAGGCGGTGCATCCCTGGGCGGTGAGGACCTCAATTTCCTTTTCCTGAAGGGGTCTATATTGGTTCGGCTGATTCATAAGGTTCTATCCTGTTTGGAAAACACTTTTTATTTGTTCTGTCTGGGGCAGGATTGTAGCGGCAGATTTGCCGGCTGGCAATGGAAAAAGAGATAAACGATGCTGTGGTCAGGAATTCGATAATCGCCGAGAATCTTCGGTTCCGGTCTTGGAATGCGGTTTTTGTGGGTTTGTATCGGGAAAAGTATGGATAAGAAATACGCCCAAACGTATCTGAAACAGCCCAAGCGTGCTGTGCAAAAGCCAACAGGAGCCGGTAATCAGGGGATAGACGCTGGACAGCAGGAAGAAGGGAAAATTCGACATACGAAACTCGAAATCCGAAGACCGCCCAGCGAAGGGGGGAACAGAAGAAGTCGACCGTTATCAGGCAACAGTTATCAGTGAGCAGTTGTCAGCGGACAGCGGAAAGAGGCGGGACGAGCATTTCTCTTTCCCGGGGCTTCTGTCGCGTGCTATAGGGATTGAGAGAGAAAAGAAATCTCTTCGATGCGTTGTGTTCCTTCCTTGCTTTTAAGAGAAATCGGATTAGATGACTTGGAGGGCGAGAGCCGTGATGTCATCTTTTTGTCCGGGAGCGGATTTGAAGGTGTCGGCCAGATGGTCGAGGGCGGCAATTAATTCGTCCACGGGCAGCGTGCAGAGGTCTAAAAAGGAGAAATGGAAACAGAATTCGGTATCTTTGCCGGTACCGATGAGCGGTTCGGCACCATCGGAATAGAGCAGCAGTTTATCGCCCGGGCACAGCTGGATGCACTTTTCCTCAAACTGGGTTTGTTCAAAGACGCCGAGCAGGCCGCCGCGGGATTCGAGAAGTTTGGGTTTTCCATCGCGGATAAGAATCAGATAAGGATGTCCGGCGCGGGCCCATCGGGCCTCGAGGGTTTTACAGTTCAGCAGGAAATAACAGGCGGTTGAAAACAGACACCCCTGGAGTTCCTGTTCTATCATTTTCAGGTTCAGGTTGCTGATGACTTGTTTGGGCGGAAAAATCTGCCAGCTGTGCTCATAGGTCTGCCGCATGACCATCGCTTGTTTAATGAAAATGGTCAGCAGGGCGGCGGGTATGGAGTGGCCGACCGCATCGGCAATGTAGAAGCCGATATGCTTTTCATCCAGCCGGCGGGCGTCGTAAATATCACCGGAGACCCATTCAGCAGGGCGAAAGAGGGCGGCAAAGTGAAAATGTTCTGTATTCGGAAGCCGGGACGGCAGAAAGTTGCGCTGGACACGGCCGGCCATCTCGAGCTGTTCAGCGATGTCCGGCGACAGCGTGTTCTGGATGTTTTGTGGGATTTCCGTTTCCGAAATCCGGCCAATTTTTTGGGTCATAATACCCCTGTTTCTGAGGTTTGTCTTTTGGCTTTGCCTATTTTATCGTCCTATCTGTGAGGGTGCTTGAGGAGGACGATTTAAAATAGGAAAAATACAGCATAAGAGAGTATTATCGGACGTTTTCGAGTTTCATTACGCGAAGACGGCCGAGCCGATTCGGAGGATGGTGGCGCCTTCCTCGACCGCGATTTCATAATCCTGGCTCATCCCCATGCTCAGGTGCTTGAATTTGGCGCCGGCGATATTTTCTGCGCGGATTTCTTCGAAGATTTCGCGGCAGCGGGCAAAGCAGGCCCGGACAACCTCCTTATTCATTGTCAGAGGGGCCATGGTCATTAGTCCGATAAGACGCAGATTAGGCATGGAGGCAATCTGTTCGGCCAGATGAACGGCCGCTCCGACAGGGGCGCCGTATTTCTGGGGTTCTTCCGAGCAGTTGACCTGAAGGAGGACGTTGGGATGGTGGTCGAGTTTGGCGGCGACAGTGTTGATTTCTTCGGCCAGGCGAAGAGTATCAACCGAATGGATGTAATTGCAGATTTGCAGAGTCTGCTTGACTTTGTTGCGCTGGAGATGGCCGATCATATGCCAGCGGACCTGTTTGGGGAAGGAAGGATTTTCTGCCTGCTGCTTAAGAAAGGCGTCCACTTCATCCGCGATTTGCTTTAGGTGCTGGACGCGGTTTTCGCCCAGGTCGGTAAACCCGAGCCGGATAACCTCCTGAATGGCGGCCATAGAGGCGGTTTTGGTGACGAGGATAAGCTGGACTTGTTCGGGCTCGCGTCCGCTTCGGCGGCAGGCGGCCTCGATATTTTTCTGAATGGTCTGAATGCGTTCTGCAATGGTACTCATAACGATCATTGACCAGACGAATTCGACGCAGTTATTTTTTCTGATTTTTCCGGCAATTTCAAGGCAGAAACCGAGAGGGGTCTTTAAGCTTTGCCGGCAGATATTCATTGACCACAAAATCCAGGCCGTGTTTGGCAAAGGCCTGCTGCTCGACACGCACACCCATGCTGAGCATCTGATTGATGGCGATTTGCCAGGGTTTATGGTGCTTGACGAAGGGGTCGTTTTTCAGGGCGTCCTTGGCTCGTTTGATATCCACGTCTTTGAGCGGATGGGTCGGCAGCTGATAGTCTTTGATGTCCTGCGGCGTAACGCCCAAAAAGGTGGCCTGCGGGACGCAGAAAAATTCATTCAGATGGGCGGCGTTTCCGGACCCGACCTTGAGGGTTCGGTAGATGTTGAAGTAGCCGTACGGGTCGCCGTCTACAAAGGCATACACGGGGATTTTCAGCTCGTCGCTGAGCCGGCGGATAAAGCGGCGTGCCGCCCGCGTGGGAACTCCGCCCATGCTGACGAGGATGCAGTCGGCTTTGTCCCAGTAGTCGTATTTGACCAGACGCTGGAACATACCGGCGGTTTCGATGGCCAGGATAAACTTGGCCTTGCTCTCGAATTGCAGATCTTCAACGGCGACGGGGATGGAATAGGCCCCGGAGCCGAACTTGGTGCAGTCGATGCGGAGTTTGCGGCCCTGCGCATCTTTGTCGATGACGAACAGGCGTCCGGCGACATCGCCGCCTTTTTCTTCAGGAACAAACTTAAGCTGTTCGCGATTGACGCCGAACATGGCTTCGATGTCATCCATGATGGTGTCGGACTCGGGCTGTTCATCGAAGCCGGCTTTGCCCCAGTTTTTGGAAATGTAGTAGGCCTCTCGTTTGGTAGCCATATCATCGGTTTCAATGAGCTCTTTGGAGAGGGCCATCATCTTGAGGGTCTGGGCGAAGGTTTTGACGGTGCTGACGGTCAGGGTGCGGCGTTTGGTCTTGCCGACCATTTCAAAATGGCCTTTCTGCGGGATGTATTTGACGTTGGCCAGGGAGCGGATGGGCGTGCTCATCGTCGGCTTTTGGTTTTTTTCGATTTTTTCATAGACGTCACGCGCATTGGCGATGATTCGCCGCAGGACCGGCGAATTGGCGGCGGTTTTTTGTTTTTTTTCTGACGGCTGGGGGGCCGATTTTTTCGACGAACTATGAGCCATTTTGTTTTTCTCCTGATGATGCTCTGTCTGATGGGGGATACTTTATGCGAAAAGGGAACGGCTTGCAAGAATGAAAGGGCTCTATGAGAAAGACTGATAAGGAGAAAGGAAAATAAAAATTTTAAAATTGGTTCTTGACAGGGCGGAAAAGTTCCGATATAAGGAGTGATGGAAGTTAAGTTGCGAAAAGCAACTTGACCATAGTCCTCGGCGAGGCTAAGTGGTCATCCGTTTTCCCCCCCAGACGGACCCACATCCTCGCCAATTTTTTGCGCAAAGACTTGATTTTGGGGAAAGCAATTCATCTAACTTCTTTTTTTATAAGGATTTATCTTTTGTTTTGCCCGGCTTTTTTAGAGAAAAGGTTGTTGTTGTACAGGATATAAGGAGTCCATATTTCGTTTTCTTTTTTCTGTTTCGGTTTTTTGTTGGATTTTCTGAACTCTATCGGGCAATTTTTAGGGGAAAAACCGCTGGAGAAAAATTCAGACAAAAGGAATAGAAGATATGGATTTTCAAAAGGCCCTTCAGCTGATTGACAGCTCCCGCCGAATCGTCGTTACCAGTCATGTCCGTCCGGATGGAGATGCCTGCGGGTGCATGCGTGCGCTGATGGAGGCGCTGCGCCGTTTGGGCAAAGAGGTGTCTGCGTTTCTTTTGTCGCCGCCGGCTTCGTGGTATGCGGAACTGTTTGGAGAAAAGGTGCCGGTATTGGGAAATGATTTGAAGCCGGAGGATTTGGCGGCAAAGCCGTGGTCCGAGACGAATTTGGTAATTCTGGTGGATACGAACAGCATCATCCAGCTGCCGGGGCTCGAAGGATGGCTTGCGGAGCGTTCCAAAAAGAAGGTGCTGGTGATTGACCATCATATTACAGGGGATGGTTTGGGGGATGTGCAGCTGCTGGATGCAGAAGCGGCAGCGGCCGGCGAGATTGTGTTTGATTTGTTTAAGGCCGCCGGCTGGCCGATTACGCCTTCTGCAGCGGAGGCGATTTTTGCGGCGATTTCCTCGGATACGGGCTGGTTTCGCTTCGGAAATGCCGACAGCCGAATCTTCCGCACGGCGGCGGAACTGATCGAGGCGGGGGCTCGGCCGGATGTGCTGTACCGGCTGATGTATCAGAGTTTTACACCGGCTCGTCTGCGGCTGATGGTTCGGATGCTCGAGCATCTGGAATTGCATGAACAGGAGCGGATTGCTTCGCAGTATATTCTGCGCAGCGATTTTGAGCAGACGGGGGCGAAAGGTCCGGATACGGAAAATCTGATTGATGAATGCCAGCGGCTCCGGACGGTGGAGGCGGCGTTTCTGCTGGTGGAGCTTTCCGACGGGCGGTTTCGCTGTTCGCTTCGCAGCAAGGGAACGGTGGATGTGCGGGTGATTGCTCAAAAATACGGGGGCGGCGGGCATACTCTGGCGGCGGGCGTAACGCTGGAAGGACCCCTGGAAGCGGCCAAGGAGCGGATGGTTCAGGAAATTGCCGCTCAGTTGAGGAGATAAAGTGTCTGGTTTTGTAAAGAGGCCTTATTTCGGCACTTGGATAAAACCCCGGGGCCTTTTCGCCGATATTTTCTGATGAGCCGAAAGAAAATGAAAAAAATTTTTAAAAAATCCTGTTGACGTTTTCTTCTCTGCCGGTAAACTTATTTTTCTGGAGTGAGGAACGGGCAACGTGATGAAAACAGTGAGCGGCATAGCAGTTTTGAAAAAAAATCGAAAAAAAAGATTTTGTACTTGACTGCTCATCGGAAGTCGTTAGACTTCTGGATCTCAGCAAATGTCGCTGATAAAGATGGGCAGCGGCATTTTTTATTGCTCTTTAAGAAGCGAATAGACGATGGTTGAGTGTTGAGAGCCGACTGGTTCTTCAGGACAAACGTCTTGCTGTCCGGTGCGGCTACCTGTCGGGCTCGTAGCTCAGCTGGTTAGAGCGCACGCCTGATAAGCGTGAGGTCGGAAGTTCAAGTCTTCCCGGGCCCATTCCTTGGCCTTCGGTCAGGGAAGCACACAAGGCCGAAATCCTGAAAAGAGAAACAAGGGATTTGAGGCGAAGGGTCCGGGGACGTAGCTCAGCTGGGAGAGCGCCGGCTTTGCAAGCCGGAAGTCGTGGGTTCGAGTCCCATCGTCTCCAATGGTTCAGAATCGGCCCCAAGGGCCGAGCTGATAAAAGCTCTTTGACAAGTGCAGATTGGTTCAATCGTGGGAAATGAAACATTCGTTTCATTCACCACTCAAGCGTCAAGACCAACCTGTACGGCACAGCGATGTGCCGTCGGCGAAAGGCCATGCAATCGCGGATTGATATGGTCAAGTTACTAAGAGTGTATGGGGGATGTCTTGGTGTCGAGAGGCGATGAAGGACGTGGCAGGCTGCGATAAGCCCGGGGCAGGAGCCGAGCATCCGTTAATCCCGGGATGTCCGAATGGGGAAACCCGACGGAAACGGGCAACCGTCATCCGTCATCCATGGCTGAATGCATAGGCCATGTGAAGCGAACGCAGGGAACTGAAACATCTTAGTACCTGCAGGAAAGGAAATCAACCGAGACTCCGTTAGTAGCGGCGAGCGAAAGCGGACGAGCCCAAACCCCGCACCTATTTTTGCTCAGGAGAGATGCGATGAGCTGTGTGTATGTGCTTGTGGAAGAACTGAGTCGAAACGTTTATATTGGATATGGTTCCGACTTAAAAAAAAGAATCCGTCAGCCTAGGGACGGATGGGGAGCTAAAACCACAAGGCATAGAACATGGCATCTGGTATATTACGAGGCATACGCGGATGAAAGCGATGCCTGCAGACGAGAACAACGGCTCAAGCAGGATGGACGAGCCAGACGACAGTTGTATACCGGAATTCAGAGCTCTCTTGCTGGTCAAAAATAGGTGCGGGGGGTTGCGGGCGCCGATCAGGAGTTACAAAGACACGGCCAGCAAAACGGTCTGGAAAGTCCGACCACAGAAGGTGATAGTCCTGTATGCGAAAGCCGGTGTCCTCCGTTACGTTCGGCGTACCAGAGTAGCACGGAGCTCGTGGAACTCCGTGTGAAGCCGGGGGGCCCACCCTCCAAGGCTAAGTACTCCTCGACAACCGATAGTGGAAAAGTAGCGCGAGCGAAAGATGAAAAGGACCCCTACGAGGGGTGTGAAAAGGACCTGAAACCATACACTTACAAGCAGTAGGAGCCCTATGTCCCGCACCTATTTTTGGCCAGAAGATGATTCGGAATAGAATTATTTTTGTGGTCAAAAATAGGTGCGGGAAACGGGTGACTGCGTGCCTTTCGCATAATGAGCCGGCGAGTTACTGTTTGCGGCCAGGTTAAGCACTTCAGGTGCGTAGCCGCAGCGAAAGCGAGTCTGAATAGGGCGTTCAGTCGCAGGCAGTAGACGCGAAACCACGTGATCAATCCATGGCCAGGTGGAAGGGGATGTAAAAATCCCTGGACGACCGAACCCGTTAACGTTGAAAAGTTATGGGATGAGCTGTGGAGAGGAGTAAAAGTCTAATCAAACGTGGAGATAGCTCGTTCTCTCCGAAATAGCTTTAGGGCTAGCCTCGAGTGGTCCCTGCTGGGGGTAGAGCTACTGATTGAGGATAAGGGGCTACCCGCCTACTTACCTCTACCAAACTCCGAATACCAGCAGGTACAGCCCGGGAGTCAGTCTGTGGGGGATAACCTTCATGGTCGAGAGGGCAAGAACCCAGACCGCCAGCTAAGGTCCCGAATTTCGTGCTCAGTTACTAAGGAAGTCCGATTGCTGTGACAATCAGGATGTTGGCTTAGAAGCAGCCACCATTTAAAAAGTGCGTAATAGCTTACTGATCGAGCAGTTGGGTGCCGATAATAAACGGGAATAAGCCGAAAACCGAAGCTGCGGATCCGCGCAAGCGGGTGGTAGGAGAGCGTAGCAGTCAGCGTCGAAGCGGTACGGAAACGAGCCGTGGAGCGGCTGCTAGTGATTATGCCGGCATGAGTAACGATAAAGCAGGTGAGAATCCTGCTCGCCGAAAACCTAAGGTTTCCTGGGGAAGGTAAATCCGCCCAGGGTTAGTCGGCCCCTTAGTCCAGGCCGAAAGGCGTAGACGATGGGCAGCAGGTTAATATTCCTGCACCATGTTGTCGGACGACGGAAGTGACGCATCTTTCTCCGGTCATCCCGCGACTAGTCGTGCGGGTTCCGCAAGGACGAGGCCGTTTTACGATGCCGAAGTGACCCGAAAAGGTGCCGAGAAACAGCTTCCTAAGGATGATGGCAGCATGACCGTACTAAAACTGACACAGGTAGGTGAGGAGAGTATCCTCAGGCGCTCGAGAAAACTGTCCTTAAGGAACTAGGCAATTTGACCCCGTAAGTTCGCGAAAAGGGGTCCCTCCGGGTGCTGTTATTTCGATAGCAGCATGCCGAGGGCGCAGTGAATCGGCTCTGGCGACTGTTTACCAAAAACACAGTTCTCTGCGAACACGTTAAAGTGGATGTATAGAGAATGACGCCTGCTCGGTGCCGGAAGGTTAAGGGGATGGGTTATCCCGCACCTTTTTGCCCAGGAGAAAGAAGATGTTTTATGTGTATGTACTGCTGAATCCGCAAAAAGGCCGGACGTATATTGGATATACAAAAGACCTGAGACGGCGGGTCAAAGAGCATCAGCAAGAAAAAGGTGCTCGATATACCCGACGCGGTGTTTGGAATCTGGTGTACTATGAGGCCTATGCGGATCAAAGGGACGCCGCTCTTCGAGAACGGCGTCTTAAACAGGATGGGCGAAGCAAGACACAATTGCTTCACCGGATTCAAAATTCTTTAACTGGTCAAAAAGGTGCGGGAGAAGCTCCTAACTGAAGCCCCGGTAAACGGCGGCCGTAACTATGACGGTCCTAAGGTAGCGAAGTTCCTTGTCGGGTAAGTTCCGACGTGCATGAACGGCGTAACGACTGGAGCAGTGTCTCAAGGACAGACTCGGTGAAATTGTACTTGTAGTGAAGATACTACAGACCCGCGGCAAGACGGAAAGACCCCGTGAACCTTTACTGTAGCCTGGTATTGACGCCTGGCATATCATGCGTAGGATAGGTGGGAGGCTGTGAAGCGGTGCTTCCGGGCATCGCAGAGCCGACGTTGAAATACCACCCTTGCTATGTTAGTCGCCTAACCGTGACCCGTGAACCCGGGCATGGAACAGTGCTAGGTGGGCAGTTTGACTGGGGCGGTCTCCTCCTAAAAGGTAACGGAGGAGTTCAAAGGTACCCTCAGCGTGGTTGGCAATCACGCGTTGAGCGCAAAGGTAGAAGGGTGCTTAACTGTGAGACTGATAGGTCGAGCAGATGCGAAAGCAGGACTTAGTGATCCGGTGGTTCTGTGTGGAAAGGCCATCGCTCATCAGATAAAAGGTACTCCGGGGATAACAGGCTGATCGCCTCCGAGCGTTCATAGCGGCGAGGCGGTTTGGCACCTCGATGTCGGCCCATCACATCCTGGGGCTGAAGGCGGTCCCAAGGGTTCGGCTGTTCGCCGATTAAAGTGGTACGCGAGCTGGGTTCAGACCGGCGTGAGCCAGGTCGGTCTCTATCTGCCGTGGGCGCAGGAATCTTGAGGGGATGTTTCTTTAGTACGAGAGGACTTGGAAGCACTGACCTCTGGTGTACCGGCTGTAGCGCTAGCTGCACCGCCGGGTAGCTAAGTCGGGAACGGATAACCGCTGAAAGCATCTAAGCGGGAAGCCAACCCCAAGATAAGGATTCCATGGACCTTCGGGTCCGAGAGACCCCTGGAAGACTACCAGGTTGATAGGCCGGGTGTGTAAGCGGAGAAATCCGCTCAGCTAACCGGTACTAACGGTCAATCACTTGACCATATCAATCGGTCGGTTGTATGGGATTTCGCCAAGGTTGGAAACGGCGCTGGATTGAACCAATCTGCTTTTTTTACAAGGTACGAGAATTTCGGCAGGTCCCGAACGGGATAGGCCGATTCACGAACTCCTGGTGACCATGCGGACGGGGAAACGCCTGATCCCATTCCGAACTCAGAAGCTAAGCCCGTCCGGCCGATGATAGTCCTTCGGGGCGAAAGTAGGTGATTGCCAGGTTTATGAGGCCCGTCGGAGAAATCCGGCGGGCCTTTCCTTTTGTGCGAAAGTGTGTTTACGGCAGGGGGGCGACGACAGGCCAGCCGTCTTTCCATTCCATCGTAGAGATTTTCAGATAGGGTCTTCCGGTCTGTCCGTGATAGGCGTGAAAGACGAGGTAATCCTGATCGCCTTCCCGGAACACGGCGCAGTGGCCGGGTCCTTTCCAGTTGTCTGTGGTGGCTTTGATGACCTGTGTGCCGCCGCCTTCGAGCATCGGCACGCCTGTGCGGTCGAAATACGGGCCGGTGACTTTTTCGGAACGGCCGACCACGATGTTGTAGGTGCTGTCAGCCCCGCGGCAGCATAAATCAAAGGAGACAAACAGATACCAGAAGCCGTCCCGCCGGATAACAAAGGGAGCTTCGATTGCTCCTTCGACGGGCGGAGTCTTGTGTTCCGCTTTTCGCGGTCGGCTCGCAAGGGTATAGTGAGCGGTATGTTCGGCGGACAGTTTGCCTGTGACAGGGTCGATTTTGCGCATCTGGATGCCGCTCCAGAAACTGCCCCAGCAAATCCAGATATTTTTGTCGTCTTCGATGACGATGTTGGCGTCAATCGCGTTCCAGTCGTCCTTGCCTTCGGTGGAGCGAAGGACCATTCCGTGATCCTCCCATTTGTACTCCAGGCTGTTTGGGTCGAGGGTTTTATTTGTGGCCAGACCGATAGCGGAATTGTTCTTGCCGAAGGTGGAGATGGAGTAATAGAGATGGTACTTGCCGTTAAAATAGGAGATATCGGGTGCCCAGACACCGCGGGTTCCAGGAATTTCGATAGGGGCCCATTCGGGCAGGGTTTCAAAGACATAGCCGCGCAGCTGCCAGTGCAGAAGGTCTTTGGAGCAGCGGATAGGGACATAGCCTGTTCGGCGGTTTCCGCCGGTACAAAACAGATAGTATGTGTCCTTTTCCTTGAGAAGGACCGGGTCGTGAACGTTTAGGTCTCCTTCCAATTCGAGCATGACGGGCTCTGGTTCCGGCATACTTGCGAAAGAAAAGCCGGTCCATAAGAACACCAGCAAAATGAAAGAAGCGGCTGAAGAAGTTTTGGGACAAGCAGGAATGTTCGGTTGTTTCATTTTTTGCACTCCGAAAAGGTTTTGCCGGGACTTATTGTAGTCGGTAAACTGGGTTTTACAAAAGTGTTTTCAGTAGAGAAAAAATGGAGGATGCAATGAAACATTTGCTGATTTGTATGGCGGGGTTGATGCTGGCGGCATCGATTGCAGCCGGAGCCGACACATCGGACGGCTATGTGCTGGTCTGGGCGGATGAGTTTGAAAAAGACGGCAGGCCGGACCCGAATAACTGGACCTATGAGATTGGGTTTGTGCGGAATGAGGAGCTGCAGTGGTATCAGCCGGAAAATGCCTTCTGTGAAGGGGGAATGCTGATTATTGAGGGCAGGCGGGAGCGAGTCAGGAACCCCAATTACAGTCCGGACAGCCGGTCGTGGCGGCGGAATCGGGAGTATGCGGAATATACCTCCGCCTGCGTAAAGACCTCGGGGAAGCATTCGTGGAAATTCGGGCGGTTTGTGATGCGGGGGCGGATTGACACACGTGCGGGGCTGTGGCCGGCATTCTGGACGCTCGGGTTTGCCCGCGGCTGGCCGGGCTGCGGCGAAATTGACATTATGGAATATTATCGGGGAATGCTGCTGGCGAATGCCTGCTGGGACGGCGGGGGCGGTCGGCCGGCGTGGGATGACCTGAAAAAACCGCTGGAAGAGTTCGAGGACCCGGACTGGTCGAAGAAATTTCACATTTGGCGGATGGATTGGGATGAACAGTTTATCCGGCTGTATGTGGATGATATGCAGCTGAATGAGATTGACCTGTCCAAAACCATCAATCAGGACGGGCAGGGGGCCAATCCGTTTCATGAGCCGCATTCTATTTTGCTCAATTTAGCCATCGGCGGCACGCAGGGGGGCGACCCTTCGGAGACGGGATTTCCGGCCCGCTTTGAGATTGATTATGTGCGGGTGTACCAGAAAAAATCTTAGGGCTTTAAGATGAGGCCGGAAAGACTGGATTACCGCCTTGCTCCTTCGCTGAAGCTACAGAGGATAAGGTGCGAAGACTATACGGCTGGATTCCCGCCTTCGCGGGAATGACAGGAATTTTCGGGAACGACAGGCGTTTGCGGGAATGGCGACGGTTTGTTTCGTACACTTCCGTGACTTTTAGTTGGTTCCGACGGCCTTTGTGATCAAATCCACGGTGTACACAGCGGACGGGGTGTTGATATAAGGGGTTTGCCGCTCGGGGCCGCCGATGCAGACATTGGTGGGGCTCTCGGGCAGGTCGATTGTATCGAGGAGCTGTCCGTCGGGGGCGTAGATTTTGACCTGCCGCCGCCAGGTCAGATAGACATTTCCGCAGCTGTCGAGAGTCATCCCATCGGAGCCGTCGGAGCAGAACAGCCGCTTATTCGTGAGTGTGCCGTCTTTTTGGATGTTGTAGAGCCAGGTTTTGCCGGCGGCATGATCGGCCACATAGAGGAGGGTCCCGTCGGGGTTACCGATGAGTCCATTTGGACGTATCATGTCTTCAATCACGCGGATGACCCGGCGGTCCGGGGTGATGTAATAGACATGCTCGCCGTCCTGCTGCATGTCATCACGACTGCCGTACCGGGGGTCGGTCATATAAACGCCGCCTTTGGGGTCGAGCCAGCAGTCGTTGGGGCTGTTGAATTTTTTCCCGTTGCAGCCGTCGGCCAATGTGATGATGTTTTTTTGGCGGTCAATTCGAAGGAGGCGCCGGGGGCCGGCGGATTCGCAGACAATCAGTGAGCCGTCCGGGGCGACCTGAAGGCCGTTGGAACGGTTGGTTTCGATGTATTTGGAGAGGGTGCCGTCGGGGGAGATTCGGTAAATCAGGCCCGCTGGGATGTCGGAGAAGTAAAGCGTGCCGTTGGGGTCGGCGGTGATGCCCTCGGTGAATTGAAAGCCGCCGGCGATTTTTTGGGGCACAGCAGAAGGACGGACGGGGGAGATTGCAGACTCCGGCTGAGCGGTGATGAAGATGCCCGATAAGAAGAAAAGAATTATTTGCATTCTATAGCTCCTTTCTTTTTGAGAACATTCTATTGCTGAAAAGATGAAACAAAAAGGGAAAAATTAGGTCAGGATAAATAGAAAAAACAATGTGGCTGGCTGCTTTGCATGGTGTCTTTTCCCGATTGAAATGTTTCTCTGCGAAAAAAACAAGCCGAATCGTTTATTGGAACGACTCGGCTTGCTGTGTGCAGTTAAGAGCAGATCAGCAGGTTGTTTCAAAAGGATTGTTTTGAAGCATTTTGAGAAGCTGGTCTTTTTCCTCTGAAGACAGCCCGAAAACATCCTGGAGGATTTTGCTGAGCAGGTCGTAGCCCGTTTGCTCCTTCTTTGTGGATTCATTCTCTTCTTCAGTTTCCCCTTTGTCACTGCTTTGGGCGGGCGGCGGAGGCGGCGGGGGAAGCGGAGACTGGGCAACAAGGGATTCTAATTCTTCACGGCTGACAACGCCGTCACCATCGGAATCGGCCTCGGCGATTTTTTGACCGAAGAGACCGGCTGCATTCAATTCTTCTATGCTCAATACCCCGTCGCCATTTGTATCCAAGTCACCGAGAATTTTGGTGCTGACTTCGGACGGAGCGGGTGGTTGGTTTTGCTGAGCCATCTCGGCATCTGCCCGCGTCAAAAGTTCTTTCAGAGCATTCAGATCCGGTTTCTCTTTGAAATTCGAGCTGGGTGTGATTCCCATTTCTTCCATTTTGGCTGTAATTTTGGCGAGAATTTCCTCCGCGGTAATGGTGCCGTCTTCATCTGTGTCGGCTTGGGCGATTTTTTGGCCGAGTTGTCCGGCATTCGTGAGTTCTTCAGAACTAATACTCCCGTCGCCGTCTGTGTCCAAGGCGTTGAGAATCTTGGAGCTCAGTTCGTTCGGTTCCGGCGGTTTCATTTTCCCCAAGTGCATCATTGAAAGCATCTGACCCGTTCGTTCCACCCCATTGATTTCCATACATTGTTTCCTTTCAAATGATTAACTGTTTCTTCTGGGTTGAAGCACAAGGATGTTGTGCAAAATTTGTTCCAAGGAATTGCAGAGCAATTTTTTTGATAAAAAAATAAGTTTTCAGACGATGCGGCGGATGGGTTTTATCATTTTTCTGTTTTGAACCGGGGAATTTTTTTCCGATGTCCTGGCAATTTTTTCTGAAATACGAACTGTCCGATTGTTTCCGGAAGAGGAAATATAAAGTTGATTGTTGACAAAGGGGTTTGTTTTTTTAGTTTGGTGGAAAAAGAATCAGGACGTTTGGAGAGGACCATTCAACGTGGCGGCAAAGATACTTGACGGCAGGCAGATAGCATCTCAGATGCGGGAAGAACTGAAAGGGCGGATTGCGAAACTTGCTCAGCAAGGGATCCGTCCTGGACTGGCGGTCATTTTGGTGGGAGATGACCCGGCGTCCAAGTCGTATGTGACGGCCAAAGAAAAGGCGTGCGAAGAAATCGGGATTTTTTCGAGCGATAATCGGCTGGCTGCCGCAACGACGGAGACAGACTTGCTGGGGCTGATTGAGCGGTTCAATCGGGACCCAAAGATACACGGGATTTTGGTTCAGCTGCCCCTGCCGAAGCATATCAATGAGGAGCGAATTCTGAATGCGATTTGTCCGGAAAAGGATGTGGATGGTTTTCATCCGGTGAATGTGGGGCGGATGGTGATTGGACAGCGGTGTTTCCTGCCGTGCACGCCGCATGGGGTTGTGCAGATGCTCGTGCGAAGCGGGGTTGTGCTGGAGGGAGCGGAAGTCGTGATTGTGGGGCGAAGCAATATTGTGGGCAAGCCGCTGGCCAATCTGCTGATTCAGAAGGGACGGATGGGAAATGCAACGATGACGATTTGTCATACAAAGACGCGGAATCTGGCCGAGCATGTCCGTCGGGCGGATATTGTAATTGCGGCGGCAGGACGTCCGAGAACGATTACGGCCGATATGGTTAAGGAAGGAGCGGTCGTGATAGACGTAGGGGTTAATCGAGTCGAGGATGCGTCGGCCAAGAACGGGTATCGGCTTGTAGGCGATGTGGATTTTGAGGCGGTCCGACAGAAGGCGTCGATGATTACGCCGGTACCGGGCGGGGTAGGGCCGATGACTATTACGATGCTTTTGTATAATACCGTGGAGTCGGCGGAGCGGGCGGCGGAAAACCGTTGAAGGGCCGATTATTAGAGATGGCTTTCATCCGGCCGGTTGGGTGAAGGAGAGGGGGGTGTGGAAGTTTGGTTCAGCGGGGCGGAAGGGGGCTGTGCCGACGGGGAAGCAGGAAGGGGTTTGGGGTCTCCGAGAGAAATCAGGTACTCGATGGTTTTTCGGGGTTTATCTGCCAGATACTGAAGGGACCATCCGGCCATAAAATGACATATCTTTACGGTTGTAGAGGAGGAAAAGGTCTTCATTTTGTCGAGGGAGATGAACCGCACAAAGAGTTCATGTCTTGAAAAGGGCATGATGCAGACAGCCAAAAAAAGAAAGGAGGCCAGGGTATAGCCGATCAGAAAGCCGAGCAGCCCGCCGGCAGCTTTTTCAAAAGCAACTGGAAAGACGCAGTCGGCCCCGCGGAGAAAGAGGCAATAGCAGATTCCCTGCAGGAGGATAAAACAGGCGGCGGTCAGGAAAAGCATGGCAAACGCGGCATAATAGGGGGATTCCTGAAGGGCCGGGTTGTTTTTCAGCAGGGCCGGAGCGGAGAGAACGGCGATGTAAACCGAAAGAAGAAAGTTGAAGGCGGCGGCGGCCATGATGTAAACGCCTTTTTTGAAGCCGAGCCAGGCGAAAAAGATTCCGAGCAGCAAGGCGGCGAACCAAACCATGTTATCCTCCTAAGTGGGAAGTGACTCGTTTGATTTCCTCGAGGGTGGTAATGCCTGCCAGAACCTTGGCAAGCCCGTCTCTCCGCAGGGTGGCAAAGAAGTCCCGATCACCTTTCTGTTTCATATCGGCCGGTGAGAGGGTGCCGCTGACGAGGGTATGGCGAAGTTTATCGTCCATGTAGGTAACGTCCATGATGGCGATACGCCCGTAGTAGCCGGTACCGCCGCAGCGGCCGCAGCCGCGTGCCTGGAGAATTTTGGTCTGGTCGAGGTTGTTCTGGAGGCAGTAGTTGATTTGGCTTTGGGTCAGTTCGGCGGGCCCTTTGCAGGCATCGCAGAGCCGGCGAACCAGCCGCTGGGAGATAATGACGCTCAGGGCGGAAGCCAGCAGGAGGGGACGCACGCCCAGGTCCATCATCCGAACGAGGGCGGCCATATTGCTGGAGGCGTGAAGCGTGGCCAGCACGAGATGGCCGGTCTGGGCGGCCTGGACGGCCATCGCAGCGGTTTCGGCATCGCGGATTTCACCCACACAGATGACATCGGGGTCCTGCCGCAGGATGCTTCGCAGGGAGGAGGCGAAGGTCACGCCCGCTTTGACATTGACTTCAATCTGGCTGGCATGGGGCAGAACGTGTTCAATGGGGTCTTCGATGGTGACAATATTACGCTCCTGAACATTCATGTTGGAGAGCATGGCATAGAGCGTCGTCGTTTTTCCGCTGCCGGTCGGACCGCAGACCAGAACCATTCCGGAGGGCTGACGGATGATGTTGCGAATGGCCTTTTGGGTTCTGTCGTCCATTCCGATTTCCTCCAGAGACATCAGGCCGCGGGTCTGGTCGAGGACGCGGATGGCCAGCTTCTCCCCGCCGAGGACACCGGAGGATGCAACGCGGAAGTAGATTTCGCCGTTGGGCGTACGGGCCATAAAAGCGCCGTCCTGCGGACGGCGTTTTTCGGCGATGTCCATTCCGGAGATGGCTTTGATGCTGTTGATGACGGCGTTGCAGACTTTGCTGTCGATTTCTTCGTGAACACGGAGCATGCCGTCGATGCGGTACCGGACGGTATAGACGGCGTCGGATTTGGGGTCAATAAGGATATCCGTGGCTCGTTCCTGAAGGCCCTCGAGAATGAGCCGTTCGGTCAGGTCGAGGATTTCGCGATTGGTGCGTCTGCCGGAGGACTGCTGGGCATAGACGTCGGCAAAATGCCGTCCGGCTGTGTCCATTAATTCAATCGAGGGACCGATGGAGGTGATAGGACGGGCCTTGCTGATTGGGTTGGTCCGGAAAACGGCGGCGAGGGTGTATTTAGGCAGCTCGGCCCAGAGGAGTTTGCCGGCCTGAATCTTCTGGACGACATCTACGACAAAGAGGACAAAGAGAACGGCCGGCCCGACAAAGAGGGCGGCCGTATTGGCCAAAGCCCGATATTGGTTGAGAATCAGAGGGCTTTCGTCGGAGCGGCGGACGGAATACAGGCACAAAAAGAACCAGCCGATCAGAAAAAGGACTTTGTAAGGACTGAAAGGAAGAGTCCCGTCCATCTGCCCCCAATCCGCCACAAGCCCGTTCAGATCGGCCATACGACCTTATACACTCCTCATGCCTTTTGTCGCACAATAACCTTCAGTATAAGGTTTATTTTATCCGGCTTGGGAGGCAATATCAATCCATTTATCTTTATCCGATTATTTTGGTCCTCAAAAAGGGTTTGCCGAATCAGGGTGTTTCATCCAGCATAAATCGCTGGCGGATATTCTCCTGCATTTGCTCGATTTGTGTTTTGACTTTCGAGTGCGGCTGATAAATCTGACTGTTTCGCTCTTCTTCTGATTCCGTCGGCATTTGAGCCAGCCCCCGCTCATCGATGACGTAAGGCGTAACAAAGACGAGCAGTTCGTCGTTCTGAAGGACGATGTTGTTGTGTTTAAACAAGCCGCCGACCAGCGGAAGGTCTCCGAGGAGAGGCACCTTCTGGACGATGCTGACATCGTTCTGGAAGAGCAGACCGCCGAGGATGACGGACTGGCCGTCGTTGACAATCATGTGGGTCATTGTATCCAGGTTCTTCCGGGTCGGCTGGGTGTTGACGATTTCTTCCTGCAGCTGCGAGATATTCAGATGAATAGCCATATCAACGGCCTTTTCCGGGGTGATGTTGGGCCGGATTCGCAGGGTGACGCCGACATCCTCAAAGTCAAAGGTGCGCTGAACGGAATTGGTGTTGGTGCGGTCGTAGGAGTCGCCGGTGATGAAAGCCACCTTCTGGGCCTTGACAAACCGGGCTTCTTCGTTGTCTTTGGTCCACAGCGTGGGCTGATTGAGAATCTTGGCGTTGGCGTTTTTGACCAGGAAATCGATCAGCAAATCCGCATTGCTTTCGGCGGAAAGGGCAAAAGACTGCCGGGAATAGGTGGCGGTCAGGTTGTTGAGGATATCGACGGCGTTGACGCCGATGGTGCCGAAGGCACTGGGGTCGGAGGAGAGGCGAACCCCCAGCGAAGTGACGTCGCTGTGGTCGATTTCCATGATGACGACCTTGATCATCACCTGCATGCCGGGCTGATCAAGCTGTTCAATCATCTTGAGGATGTCATCCATAAACTTCGGCGGGGCCAGAACCAGCAGCGCTTTGCTGCGGGCAACCGGGATAAAGCGGACCCGTCCGATGAGGTTGCTGGGCGGCATCTGGTCTTCGCTTTGACGCTGGGTGGTCCACCACGGCCGGATGGTTCCGGCGGATTCCTGCATTTGGGCCTCTGTGGTGGTTGTGGACGTAGATTCGGTGCTGTAGGCGCTGAGCCCCTGTACGCTTCGCTGGATGGTGGCGGTGGTGCCGGCTTCGTTGAGGATGGCGTTCAGCTGCTCGCTGAGCTGCTCGGCATCGGCGTATTTGAGCGTGATGACGCGGGGCACTTCGGCGCCTTCCTGGCCGTCCAAATCCTGCACAAGCCGTTCAATCACATCATAGGCCTCGGGGATTTTGCTGATGACGAGGATTTTTTTGGTGTCGGGAACGGCTTCAAAGGTGAGCATCCCATAGAGGGAGCCGACGATTTTGCTCTTGGTCTGTTCCTGTTCTCCGAACAGAATCCGCAGCAGCGACCGGGAGCCGGAGGATTCGGATTCCTCGCTGAACAGGCGGGTGAGCAGGTCGGCCATTTTGACGGCGTCGGAGTTTTGAAGGGTAATAATGCGGTACTGGTCTTTGCGCAAGTCCAGGGGGATGTCCCATTCCTCTTCAATTTGTTTGGCGATGCGCTGCATGTTCTTTTCGGAGGCAATGACGGTCACCTGCCGCAGCGTCGGATAGGAGATGACTTTGACGGTTTCCTCCGGATTGATGGTTCGAGAGCGGGAGGTGGTTCGGCTGGAGCCCCAGCTGTAGGAGCTGAGGGTTCCGGTCTCGGTCTCATAAAGTCCTTCGATATTCTGCTTAATCTGGTCGGGGTCGGCGTGTTTGAGTTTGAAGGTGCGCTCGATGTAAATGTCTTCTTTGGGCAGGTCAATCTGGGCGATGAGTTTTTCGACGATTTTTCGATTTTCATCGCTGCCGAAGACGACAATCTGATTGGTGCCCTGCAGGGGCTGGACGATGAGGTTGGCCGTCAGGTCTGTGCCGGGCATTTCGCGAAGGGCCTGCGTGACCATCGTGGCGACTTCGCGGACATCGGCGTAGCGAATCTGGAAGACCTGCTGTTTGGGTTCCGTGCTTTCGCCGATGTCGAGTTTCTGGATCCAGGATTCCACAGTCTGCATATCCTCTCGGCTGCACCGAGCCAGAATCCAGTGCTGTTTGGGCATAGCAATCAGCCGGATGGGGATTTCGCTGGTCGGAATGACGACTGCCGGGGCTGCGGAAGTTGCTGTTTGGGTGCCTTCCCGTCCTCGCCCGGGACCGCGGAACCCGCCTTGGGAAGAGGAGGTTCGCTGCGCTTGTGTGGTTTGGCCGAGGATGAGGTTAAGGACCTGGACGACCTCGATGGGGTCGGCGTATTTCAGTTCAAAGATGCGTTCAACCGTTTGGGAGGACTCCGGCACATCCAGCTGGAGGATGACCTGTTCGATGCGGCGTAGATTTTCGACGGTGTCGATGACGGAGATGCGTCCGGTGGATTCATCGGCGGTGACGTGGCCGTATTCTGCGGTCAGGGAACTGACAATCTGAGCCATTTGAGAGGCCTTGTAATTGGACAGCTGGTACCACTTTTCGACAACCTGGGCGGGGTCGGAGATGCGGGCCAGCGGTTCATCTACGCCGAGAGTCGGGACGGCCCCGAGCCGGGCACTGGCTAAGGGCTTTAGGAAGATGGTGCTGCCGGTTTGGTCCACGAGAACTCCGCGAGAATGGAGGGCGGACACGAGCAGGGCCAGGGCCTCCTCGCGGGTGACTCGTTTGGGAGAATAGACAGTAATGCGGGTCTGCATGATTTCATCGTTGACGGGGATGACGGGTTTGTTGGTCCAGTCGGCTAAAATTCGAAGGATGTTTTTCATCTCCATATCACTGAGCTGAACCGATTCCAGTCCGTCGCCTGACTGGTTCGGGTCGGAGCGGCCCATTTCGCCCGGTCGGGCTCCGCGGTCGCCGAAGCCGGGAAATCCGCTGAAGCCCTCGCCGCGTCTGCCGAACCGGGAACGGCGGGACTCCTCCGGCTGGGAGGGCTGATTTTCTGCGGCCGGCTGCGTTGGAGATTGCTCTGCAGCCGGCTGATTGGATTGGGCGGCTGCCTGGGTGGTTTGGGATTCGCCTTGTGCGGGTTCCGTTTTGGCTGATTCCTGTTCAGTCGGTTTGGAGCGTGCCGTCATCCAATATCCGATTAGGAAAAGACCGCAAATCAGAGCAATTACAATCCATCCTGTCTTTTTCATATTCGTAATCCTGTTTTTTAAGATTTTTCTTCTTTATTAAAATCTTTCTCTGCGTGAATGTTGAACAAGTTATTGTCCGCCGGGGTTCTGACCGCCGCCGCGTCGGCCTCGGCCGAAGCCGCCTTCCTCAAAACGGCGGCGCATTTCATTGCGGAGCGCCTCGCGCTCTTCCGGTGTCATTTGTTCAAATCGCTGCCGCATTTGTTCTCTTTCCTCGGGAGACATCATCCATGGAGGCCGTCCGGAGAAACCGCCGAAGCCCTCCGGCGCCAAGCGTGCGGAGGGGCGAGAGCCGCTTTCAGGACCCTGTCGGCTCTGACGCGAGCCGTTGGGACCGCGGGGGGGCTGCCCCTGCTGGCCTTCAGGTCTGTATTCGAACGGATATTGTTTGATTTCCTTGCCTTCCCACAGGAGGGTGACGGAGGTGCTGTCAATCGCGATGACTTTGGCGCCGTTAATTTCTTCTCCGACACGGACCCATCGGTCGCCGAAAAAGGCGGCGTTGCCTAAAAGCTGGGTGGCCTGCGGGGGCTGCGGGATGATTTTGGGTGCGAAGAGGTTTCGTTCCTGCAGGGGTTTGAGCCGTGCGGATGCGGCGGACGCTGCGGCGCGGGCTTCTTTCTGAAGGGTTTCAAACCGTTCGGCGGCGGTTTCCATTCGATGAGGGTTCAAAAGGATTTCACCGGCGGCTTTGACCCAGGTGCCGAGGAGAATCAGGCCGGCGCAAGCCCAGCCGGCTCGGCGGAGCATTTTCATTGAGGTGAGCAGTTTGGGTTCTTTCTGCTGTTTCATAAGAGTATCTCCTTAGCGGCTTGCATAAGTAAAGACGGTGATTTCCCATTCGAGTTTCTGCCGGTCTTTTTGGTCGGGCTTGATGGAGCATTTCTGGACACCGACACAGTAGGGGTTCTGGGGCAGGTCGGCCAGAAGATTGAGAAGCTGCTCATATCGGCCGGTGCCCTGAGCCGTCAGATTGAGCACGATGTATCCGGCGGGGTCGTTGCGGATGGAACGGCCGCGGACCAGCTGCATCCGTCGAGAGACCAGGCCGACTTTGCGGAGCTGGTTGGTAAAGGTCTCCTGAAGGAGCGGGCCCTGCTGGTCGGAGGGTTTAGGCAGTTCGAGGACGGGGACCAACTCCATCAGCCGCTTCTGCTGCTGGGTTTGAGGGCTTTTCGGGTCCAGTTTGAGCAGGGCGGCTTTTTGACGGGCGGACTGAAGCTGCGTTCGCACTTGGCCCCAGGTTCGGGTGAGCGGTTCGACGGCCAGAAAATAGATCAGAATCAGGCCGCAAACTGTCAGGCTGAACAGCACAATTCGTTTTTCTCTCGGTTGAAGTTTTTCGAGCATAGGCATCGGTTATCCGCTGAAGTTTCGATACAGAAAACGGATACGGAAGTTAACTTTTTTGGTTTTTTCGTCGAGTGTGGGCTCGATAAGCTGAACCTGCCGAAACTCATTTCGCTGCTGGAGATTTTTCTGAAATTGATACGCCTGTTCATAGCTGGCGGCCACTCCCCGCAGTTCGACGGGTTTGCCGCGTTCGAAAAGAAACTGATCGAGCAGAAGGCCTTCGGGCTGGGTCTGGCGGAGCAAATCCAGCAGTTCAAGCAGATCCGGCCGGGCGGCGGCGACCTGCTTACGGAACTCCATCATTTGGAGCATCTGCTGAGCAGTTTGGCCTTTTTCCGCCGTGCTGAGCTGTCGCTGAAGGATGCGCAGCTCCGTTTTGTCTTTCCAATAAAGACCGAGGACTACAACGAGGACGGCCAGCAGGATAGAGAGGGCGGTTCGGCGGACGGGGGCCGAGAAGAGCTGCTGTCGAAGCGAAGGAGCCGGTTCGGTCTTTTCGATGGTAAAGTCGAAATCGATAGTCTGTCCGTCCAGAGCCAAAAGAGCCAGGCCGAGGGCTTCCGGACAGTCGACGGCGGTTTCCGGTGTCAGACGGGCCAGACGTTTTATTTTTTCAGGAGAAGGACGGCAGGGCTGAACCTGAAAGTTCTCCTGCCGAAGGTCATCGATGAGCGACGGGAAAGGCTCGACCTGCGTATCGAGAACGAAAATCGGTCTGGAGCGGATTTGGGGTGTGAGAGACTCGAGCATCTGAATGAGATCGGTTTTGAGCAGTTCGAGGGGGGCCTGCGGGTCAATGTCGATGCGGGCTGCGCCGAGAAGACGGCCTTCTTCGGCAAGAACGGCGGAGACCTGATGGGGTGTGAGCTTGAGCAGGACGGCTTCCTGCGGTCCGGGGGCGGGATGGAAAAAGGTCCGCCAGGCGGTCAGCAGTCCGACCAGGTCTGGAGCGATGGACACGGAAGCGTCGGCAGGGAGCGGTTTGGAAACGTGTTCATACAGGTCATTTTTGACGGCTGCCAGGATACAGCGGTTTTCGGAGAGGTTTTTGTCAATCCGCCAGGCCAGCCGCATGGCTGAAACCGGAAGGGGCAGATACCCTTCCGCCTGCGTACGGACGACGGCGACCAGCTGCGGGGCCGGAAGAGACGGCACCTCCAGACGGTAGAATCCGACACAGGACGAGTCGATTCCGACCGCCAGAGCGAGGGCACCGTCGCCGGGATTTGCCGGAATCGCATGGCGGAGGGACTCGGAGACGGAAGAGTTGAGGGGAACAGTTCGGAAATCGTGAACCTCGATTCCCTGCGGGCTGCGGCGGAGCCGTACGACCTGAATCAGGTTATCAGCTGCGGACCATCGCAGGCCGATGGAGGTGTTCGGCATATCGATTTTTTCTTTTTCGGCTGTCAATCCTGAATCTCCTGCTTTTCCTATTGTTCTCTCCAATAAAGGACACGTCCGTTTTGTTCATCCCGATTGAGGATGACCTCGATGGTATATTTTTGTCCGGTGGCATCGGAAACAGCGGTGCTTTGAATGGAAAAGACGCTGGAGCGGACATCGACGAAGTCGATGATTTGCCGGAGGACGGATTCGGTCATTCCCTCGACCTGTGCCAGGTCCTGAAGGGTTTCAAAGCCCGCGGCCCGTCCTTCGCGATAGGTGATGATATTTTCAGCCAGGTCCCGCTGCCCCTCCAGCAGGGCGGTCAGCACAATCAGTCCGGCGGTATTGACGTTGACTTTGCCGGCGGTAACGGTCTGGCTGCTGAAGCCGATGCGGTCGGCATTGGCCAGAACGCTTTGCCAGGAGGGCGTTGTGGCGGAGGTTTGCTGGCCGGTGCGGGTTGACGTCGCGGAAGCGGCGGTTGTGCTGCTTTGGCCGGTGCGTGAAGAGGTTCCGGATGTGCCGGTGCCGGACTGTCGGGAGGATTGCTGGTTTTGGGAACCGGAGGAGCTGGTTCCTGGAGTTGAACCGGTTCCGCCGGAGCCGGACGTGGAGGAACCGGAACCGGTGCGTCCGGAGGAACCCTGGGTCTGGCCGGAGCCGGCGGAGCTGTTTTGCCGGGAAGAGCCGGATTGACCTGACTGACCTGATTGGCCGGACTGGCCGGATTGTCTGCCGGTTTGTCCCGAAGAAGAGCCGGCGGATGAGCCGCCCGCAGATGAACCGGACGAGGTACCGGAAGAGCCTCCTGTTCCGGCAGTCGTGGAAGCCGAAGACGCCGCGGCGGTGGAGGTGGAGGTGCTTTGCGTTAGAGAGACAAGGTTCTGGAAGGGGCGGTTGTTCAGAATCCACTGGGCCTCGTTGCGGCTGAAGGACAGCGAGCTGGTCAGTTCATCCCGCTGGGCCTGGTTGATGTCGATTTTCGGATTGCCTTGGCTGTCGATGTTGGGCTGGGCCGAATGGCAGGTCAGGTAATTCATCCATCCCTCGTTTTCACTCCAGGCCAGTTCGGGCGAGGAGGGACCGTAGAAAATATCCCGGGTGACTCCTTTGACGCGAAGGAGTTCCCGGACAGTCTGGAAAGAACCGTTCCGGCAATAGTAGCCGTTTGGGAGGGTCAGATAGTATCCGGATTCGGCGCCGTCCGTGCGGATTTCTTCATCGGTATCACGCCAGTCGAGGATGCTGCTGAGGATTTCCTGCGTCATATCCGGCAGATAGGCCAGGGCGGTTTCGGAGACGGTGTTGATGTTCAGTTTGGAAGATTCATCGATAACTTTGGCGGTGAATCGGCAGCCGTAGAGCGGGACGTCGACGAGGTCGGCCTCGTTTTGAGCCCAGATATCGAGTTGGGTATCGGAGGCCCGCTCGTCCGACAGAAGCAGGGCCCGGGCGGTTTCGATCCCGGCGCGGGCGGCCCAGCGGCAGCGGATGCGTTCAACCGCCAGCTGGCTGATGCGGCTTTCAAGCATTGTCATTCGGGCGGTGACGACGGCGACGGTAGTCATCAGCATCACCAGCCACAGAACGATGACCAGGGCAGAACCGTTTTTCCGAATTGTTCGGATTTTACTGAACACCGGTTTGTGTTTCTCCTGAAGCGGCGGTATCTGTTTGAGTTGTTGCTGTCGTCGTCGAGGTGTTTTGTCCGAGATGGGGCTGTCCCGGGAAGAACATCCAGATCGTTCTTTGTAAAACTTTGGGCGCCTTGCCGGAAGACGGCTGAGATGTGTTTTGCATTTGGGAGGTGTCGGCGGCCAGCAGGTTGATTAAAACCAGCTGAGGCAGTTCGGTTTCGGTCAGCCAGTAATCCAGCCATTGGCTGCCGTCAAAGTACTGGGCCTGAAAGTCGATAATGGATTCGCTCAAAACGGTCAGAATGCCGCCGGAGGTTTCCTCCCGGTCGACTTCGACACCAACCAGAGGGCAAATCCGACGGACAAAGAGGGTCTTGTCTTCGGACTGGAGCAGGGAATATTCGACCTCGTACAAATCGGATTCTGGGGAATTCGGACGGGCTGGGTCGGTTTGATAAATCCGCATCCGCAGCGAAGGAGGCATACCGATAGCGGGGTCGGCGGCAATGGCCTCAAAGATGACTGAGTCTCGAGCGACGGAGGCCAGATCGCGTTCGAGGATTTCCGCGGCATATCGCAGGGCATCCGCGGCTTCGGAGGCCTGGTCGATGGTGGTCCGCGTCATACTGACGGAACGGAGGCCCGCTACGGCCACCAGCGCCACAAACGCCGTCAAAACGGCGGCCAAAAGTACTTCCAATAATGTAAAGCCGCGTGTTTTCATAAAGAGGTTTCACTCTGGGTTGTTTGCGATTCGGTTGTTGGGGAGGTCTGCTGAGTATCGGGCGGTTCGCAGAAGCGGGTTTGGCAGCGAATCGAATGGACTTTCGAACCGGACTTCCAGGAAACGACAATTTCCACGGAATACAAATAAGGTATATCGAGTTCTTTGATTTCGGCCTGCCAGGAATAGGATTCATCCTGAGAGAACTGCCCGGCGAACTGCCCGAGTTTCTGGAAGGCGGAGACCCCGTAGGCATCAATGAGTTTAAGCTGCATGTCGGCCAGCTCCCAGGCACGTTCGGTTTCCTGATCGAGCCGGACGGTCTGAACACTTCGGCTGCTCAGGGCACCGAGGGTCATTACAGCGCCGGCCAGCAGTGAGGAGGCCAGAATGGTCTCAAGCAGATTAAATCCGGAACGAAATGGAACGGTTTTGGTGCTCATTGGACAGCGGATTGCTCCTCATCTAAATCCACACGATCCAGCAGAAGGGTCGTCAGCTCGCCGGAGGTTACTTTGACCCGTCCGGTGATCTGATGGATGGTGACAGCGGCCTGATTTTTTCCGTCTGACAATTGGATGACAGCGGTTTTGGCGGAACCATTCGGCTGAAATTCGATTTCAAGGGCATCGGTCGGCTCGTCGCTGAGAATTAGGATTTGTTCGAACGAAACGGAGCTGGGCAGCTGGACGGTTTTTATCGGGGCTGATGCGGAGGGATTTTCCTGCGATTCAGAGGGCAGCATGGAGACTTTTTTGTTTTCGCGGTCAAGAGTGAGCCGGCAGGGCTGTCCGGACTGGACGGCCTGGATGCGGGCGGCTTTGGCGGTTAAGGCAATCTCCTGGGCCGCCTGAAGAAGTCTGGTTTTGGACTGGTTGCGGAGCATCAGGGCGGTGCTTGCCAGGGCTGCAGCGGCGATGACCGCCGCGACGGCCAGCAGCTCAATCAGGGTAAAACCATTTTGTTGAAGCGTTTTTTTCATTATTTAGTCATTGACAATATCTGCATTCTCGCCTTCTCCGCCTTCCACACCGTCGGCACCGAGGGAGATAAGGTCGTAGCTGCCGACGTTAATGGTGCCCGGTTCGATGTAGAGATAAGGACGTCCCCATGGGTCGAGGATTTCGGACTGTTTGAGGTAAGGGCCGGCCCATTTGTCTTCCACATCCCGCGGGGCGGTCAGAAGGGCTTCGAGTCCTTCGCTGCCGGCAGGCAGGCGTCCGCAGTCATACTGAAACTGGGCGATGGCCTGTTCGATGATGGCCATTTTGCCCCGGGCAATGTCCTGTTTGGCTTTGCCCAGTCCCCGAAAGGCCCGCGGAACGACAAAAACCGCCAGCAGGGCGATAATCATCGCCACAGCCAGCAGTTCAATGATGGTAAATCCTTTTTGTTTTCGCTTCATTTTTTTGGGTTCCTTTCCTTGTTTCATCGCTAACGGCTGAAGACGCTTAAATCCATTCCAATGACGGGCAGGAGGGTGGCGGCGATCAGGAAAAAGATAACGGCAGCCAGCATCAGAATCAGCAGGGCCGGCACGAGCGACATATACCGCTGCAGGGTGGAATCGGCCTGTTCGTCGAAGGTATCGGCGGCCTGCAGGAGCATTTCATCGAGCTTGCCGGTTTGTTCACCGATGGAAACGATTTGAACCAGCAGAGGGTCAAACAGACCGGATTGCCCCAACGGTCGTGCCAGGTCGCTGCCCGCTTTGACCTCCTCACAGACATGGTCGATTTGCCGGGCAAGCACCTCGTTGCCGAGGGTATCGCGGACGACGCGAAGGGCTTCGAGGATGGGGATGCCGCATTTGGTCAGGGAGCCGAGGGTCCGGGCGAAACGGCCGACGGAAAGGGTTCGGAGAACCGGTCCCAGCAGCGGAACCCGCAGTTTGAAGGCATCCCATTGAAGCAGGCCTTCGTCTGTGCGTTTCCAGCGGAGGAAGGCATAAAGAGCCGCGGTCAGTCCGGCAGCCAGAAGCCAGCCGTAATAGAGCAGAAAATGGCTGGTGCCCATCAGGATTCGCGTCGGCAGGGGCAGCGCAGACGGTTCCGTGCCCAGGGCTTCAATCAGCTGGGGAAGAATCCAGACCAGGATCACAATGATGGAAATCAGTCCGACCGTCAGGACAAAAATCGGATAGGCCGAGGCGTTTTTGAAGCTGGACTGGATTTTGTGTTCACGGGACAGCAGCCGGACCAGCTGCTGCATGGTGTCTTCGAGGATGCCGCCGGTTTCGCCGACCTGGACCATCGAACGGTACAAGGCGGGAAAAACAGCAGGGTATTCGGCCATGGCTTCGGACAAGGAGCGTCCGGAACGGACGGCCTGAGCCAGCTGTTCGAGAATCCGCCGGATGGGCAGTTTGTTTTGCTGCTGGGCGACAATTTCGAGGGTCTGGAGAATCGGCAGTCCGGCCCGCAGCGCCGTGGTGATTTGTTCAGTGACCAGAAGAATATCTCGGCTGCTGATTCGGTTTGAGACAAAAAGGGGCTGTGTTTCCTGCAGGGGGGCCGCCTGAGGGGCTGCGCCCGGCACGGCTTCCTGGATTTCGAGGGCAAACTGTCCCTTCTGGGCCAGCAGGGAGATTGCACTCTTTCTATCCACGGCTTCAATGATGCCGGCGGCGGGTGTGCCTTCCTTTGAAACTGCCTTGTACGAAAACCGAATCATCCGAAGATTCCTGTTTTTTTATGAAGTTTCGACAGGGGCGGTACCGCTGCTTTCGGCGCGGTCTTCTTCTTCCATTCCCTGTGTGACGCGCAAAACCTCTTCCGGAGTTGTGATGCCCTTGAGGATTTTCTGGATTCCGTCGTGACGCATGGACGTATGGTCCTCGGGTGCGGCTTGGAGGATTTGGTCGGTTGTGGGCCGCTGGGCGATGAGTTTTCGCAGAGGTTCCGTGATGCGCAGCAGTTCAAAGATTCCGATTCGGCCCTTCATTCCGGTCTGGCTGCACTCTTCACAGCCGCGTCCGTGGTAAAGAACGGCATCAGGCCCGATGGAGATGGAGTTGGTGAGCGTTTCGAGCAGATGCGGGTCGGGGGTGTAGCGTTCTTTGCAGAAGGGGCAAATCTTCCGCACGAGCCGCTGTGCCAAAACACCTTCAAGGGAGCTGGCCAGCAGGAAGGGTTCCACGCCCATATCAATCAGCCGGGTGACGGCTCCGGCGGCATCGTTGGTGTGAAGCGTGGAGAAGACCAAATGGCCGGTAAGGGCGGCCCGAATGGCGATGTCGGCGGTTTCGCGGTCGCGGATTTCACCGACCATGATGATATTCGGGTCCTGGCGGAGGATATGGCGAAGCCCCCGGCTGAAAGTCAGTCCGCGGCGGGGGTTCACCGGCATCTGGATGATGCCTTCCAGCTGATATTCCACCGGGTCTTCAATCGTAATAATCTTCAGGCTCGGGTCGTAGATTTTGTTCAGGGCGGCATAGAGCGTCGTGGTTTTTCCGCTGCCGGTCGGGCCGGTCACCAGCACAATCCCGTGGGCCTTCGTCAGGCAGTGGGTGAATCCCTTGAGGGTCTCTTTGTCCATCCCGAGGTCTTCCAGCGGAATCAGGGCGGTGCTGCGGTCCAACAGACGCATGACCACGGATTCGCCGAAGATGCTGGGGACGGTGGAGACTCGGATATCGATTTTGCCGCGGGCGGTCGGAAACTCAATATGCCCATCCTGCGGGATAAACCGCTCAGCGATGTTCATATTGGCCATGATTTTGATGCGGGAAAGAATGGCCGCCTGAAGCCGTTTGGGAGAGGCGGATTTTTCAATGAGCATGCCGTCGATGCGGTATTTGATTTTGACGGAGTTTTCGAACGGCTCAATGTGAATATCGCTGGCGCGTGCCTCGATGGCTTCGAGAATAATCAGATTGACCAGGTTCACCAGGGAGGGTTCGCGGGCCAGTTCGTGGAGTTTGGCAGGTGTCAGTTCCCCGTTGGTTTCGATTTCGGCGGCAGAGCCCTTGTCGGCGGGGGCCAGGTCTTTGAGCATCCGTGCGACGTTGCTGCCGTAATATTTCAGGATGGCCTTCTCCAGTTCCATCGGGCTGCTGTAGCAGCGGCTGATGCTGCATCCGGTAACCAGCCGAAGGTTTTGAAGGGCTTCCGTGTTGAAGGGGTCGGCCATTGCCACGGTCAGTCGGCCGTTGCTTTGTTCGAGAGGAAGAACGTTGTACTGAGTGACTATTTCCGGAGGTATTTTCTGAAGAACATCCGGTTTTATTGAGATGTCATCCAGATTCCTTTTCGGAATGCCAACTTGTTCGACAAGGCATTCGATGAGCTGCCGGTTTGTGATGGTTCCAGATTCAAGGAGAATCTGGCCGATTTTTTTTCGAGAGCGTTTTTGAGACTCGAGAGCGGCAGCCAGTTGTGAATCGTTTATAAGTCCTTGTTGACAAAGAATTTGGCCTATTTTTGTTCGCACGTGTATTCCCTGCTTTTTCTCAATTTCTGAGGCATCTTCCTTATTTATATTTATAGACTTTGATGAATAGACAAGGTTTGCTGGAGGCCCTGTCCCGGGAAGATAGACGTATGAAAAGGGGGGTTTGTTTCGAAAACTGTTTTTTTTGAACGGTTTTCGGGATGAAATTTTTAAGTCTTTAATATAAAAGGGCTTATAGACAAACGAATATAGCCGAGTGTCCGGGGACACTCGGCCATATTCACAACACCTCCTCCAGTGCTAACGAACGTGTGTCTTTTCCTTGTTAACGCTCCAGTGTAGAACGTATCATAAGTTCGTTGTTTGCTTTCCTGGCCTGCAGGTCTATCCTGATACGCGTTTGAGTCGAAGCAGAACAGTCCCGGCAGCTAACAGACACACTGTTGTTGGTTCTGAAATCGGATTATCCCCCGGTACCGGAAAATCCTGATCCGGGTTGTCCCCGGGAACAGGGAAGGGGTCATTTTCTTCTTCCGGCAGGTTGGGCCACGTGTAAGAAGCGTACTCCATTTCCGGATAGTAGGTCATCATTTCCCCGCCGCCACCGACCGCCAGAGGAGTCTGAACGGCTCCCCCCTGCGGGGCGCCCGCCGGCAATGAACGGCTGACTTCGAGGGGGATTTCAAATTCGTCTCGCTCATAGACGGCGATGACGATTTTAGGGGCGTCCACACGCATTTGGGTTGCCATACTGGCCGGGTTGCTTACATCGCCGAGCCAGTAAAGGAAACGATAGCCCGGCTTGGGCATCGCCGTCAGCGTTACGGTGGCGCCGACCGCCAGTTTGTGGACGCCCAAGCCGGGGTTAACCGTTCCTGCGTGAATCGGACTTTGTTCAATCAGCACGGCATAACCGTTCTCATCCGTGTCGGCTGCGAACGCAGCGGCCGCTGCAGCCAGCAGAACCGCCAGCGCGAATCCCTTCATCCCTTGGTTGAATGCTGTTTTCCGTTTTTCGGACATTTGGGTCTCCCCAGCCGATTGTAAGTTTGGAACATTCGTTGGCATTTGTCGGGATTAATGGATTTTTCGGACGGCCGCCGAGGCCAATCCGATGCTAAGAATCAGCAGAGTTGCCGGTTCAGGAATCGGATTGCCGTTGTCTTCATTGCCGGGGACGGGAATACCCTCATCCTCCGGCGGGAACAAATTATAGGTTCCGACTTGAATCGGACTGTTGCTCCGGACCAGCAGGAAAACGGAATGTTCCCCCGCCTGGATGTTCTGGGTTTCGAACAGCCAGTTGCCCTCCGTTCGGCTGACATTGAAAAAAGCCGAGGAGGCATCCACGCCGGAGACGGTATTGTTCGTGCCGATGTAACTGTTTGGATTGTCGGCGGGAATAGCCCCGTCGCCAATCTGTTTAATCACAAACGCGGTCAGAGCGGCATTGGAACTGCCGGAGTTGTGGAAGATTTGGTACGCATAGATGTAGCGTCCGGTTCCGGGGGCCGTTCCTGTGAATTCGCTCGGATAAGCGGAGGTGTCGTACACGGCGAATTCAATGCGTCCGCTGAGGACCTGACCGTTTCCGAGATTGACGTTGTAGTACGTTTTCCCGGAGTAATAAGAACTGTCCGGCAGGTAGGTAAGGGCTGCCTGCGCCGCCGGGCTGGCGGCAAGCATCCCTGTAAGAAAGAGCCATAAACAAGTCGTTTTGATTCGGGTCATATCAATGACCTTCTCACTTTTAGAGTTTGGATTGTTTCGTCGAGGATGCTGTTCATCATTCATTCAGCGTTTCTCTTTCGAGAAAAACGGCTCAGCAGGCTCCCTGCAGCCAGAAGCAGTGCGGTCATCGGTTCCGGGACAATTGGCGTGAGTACCTTGCCGACCAGGAAATTGTATTGACCGGCTGTAATACCGGCTAATGAACCGTCTGCTTCAGTGGGCTTTTGGGGACTGATGAACCAAAGCGTTGCGGAGGTGTCACCCGGCTTGAGGGGGTTCTTGAAGAACGCCTCAATGCTTTTAATTGTGCTTTCGACAGGGTCATT